>Ga0180217_1000040_pt1 | contig 277304 bp, 241 predicted proteins | sample eDN3rd37CBELigOP_FD_128521 | JGI IMG/M metagenome (GOLD analysis project Ga0180217, IMG submission 128521) | Enriched Organic Plus compost microbial communities from Emeryville, California, USA - eDNA 3rd pass 37_C BE-Lig OP (version 2) (version 2) ... | reverse complement strand
TCAACAATCCGGAATCAGCCGCGCCCACAAAAATGGACTTGTTTGTGGACTTAAAAGTCCCGGCTGTAGGCGGATCGCAGTGGACTACGGCAGACCGTCAAAGAGAGGAAAAGTCTTTGTGCGGCAACGACTTGCAGACTCTCTTGGACTTCTGCGGAAGTCCGCAGATTGATACAGTGGAGCGGGTGAAGGGAATCGAACCCTCGTCGTAAGCTTGGGAAGCTTCCTCTCTACCATTGAGATACACCCGCTTTGCGGGCGGCATTGTGCCCGAGGGCAGAAGAGGCGACAAGCGGGAAGCCACGACTTCCCGCCGTCACACTCACAGCATCGGGGTTACTGCGTCTGGAAGGTGTCGCGCACCCAGGACTTGATCATGTCCTTCTCGTACTTGAGGGGCGAGCGATCGAGCGGAAGGAGGCTCGACTGGTTGTAGTTGAGATCACGCAACTTCTCTTCACCCGACTGGATCACGCGGTCGTTGGCATCGCGCAATTCATACTGGATCTTCATGCTCGGTGCATCGACACGGCGCAACACGCGCAGGCCGAAGGGATGGTTGTCGTGGAAATACTCGACCTCACCTGCCAGGTCGACGTCGCTCACGGCCACATGCAGGGTCTGGTCTGCCGGCAGACGTTTGGCGCCATCTTCGAAGGCCTTGGTGAGCTCGCCCATCACGCGCTCACGGAAACGCTCGGCGGATTCATTGGTGCTGCGCAAATCACGGAATTTCTCGGGATTCTGCCAGTCGATCTGGACCGTGGCGGCCTGTGCCACACCGCCTGCAGTCATCAGTGCCAGAGCAGCAAGAATCGCGGTCAGTTTGAACTTGTTCATGGCTTTACTCCTGTTTCGCTACGTGGAAACGCCCTTCTCGTGGAAGGTAGTGCTATTCGACTACTGTGATATGGGGGCGGTCTGTGAGAAAAACGTTCGAAACTGTTACACCGCGTACATTTGCGGGCGAAACATTCAGGTTGCGTTCAGTCAAGAATGAAAAAGGCCGGGAAGTTCCAGGCGAACCACCCGGTATGAATTGCTGAGATTCCCCCGTATCATTGCGCCCCGCTTGATGCGAACCCTTCGCATTTCCCGTTTTATTGACGAGTACGGAGTAGATTCATGGCCAGGATCATTGGCGGCTTCGCCACATCCCACACCCCCACCATCGGTTTTGCGGTCGACACCAACAAACAGAACGACCCCGTGTGGGCACCCATCTTCAAGGGCTACGAGCCCGTGCAGAAATGGCTCCATGAAGAAGCTCCGGATGTGATCTTCTACATCTTCAACGATCACATGACTTCGTTCTTCATCGACCACTATTCCCAGTTCGCACTGGGCGTGGGTGAAGTGTTCCCGGTAGCCGATGAAGGTGGCGGTGCGCGCGATCTGCCCCCGCTGCATGGCCATCCCGGTCTCGCCGCACATATCGCGAAGGGTCTCGTCGCCGATGAATTCGACCTCAGCTACTTCCAGAACAAGGGCCTCGACCACGGCTGTTTCTCGCCGATGTCGCTGCTGTTCCCCGAACACAAACAGGGCTGGCCCTGCAAGCTGATCCCGTTCCAGGTGGGCGTACTGGTATCGCCGTCGCCGAACGCCGCGCGCTGCTACAAGCTGGGCAAGGCGCTGCGCAAGGCGATCCTGAGCTATCCGGAAGACATCAAGGTGGCGATCGCCGGCACCGGCGGTCTGTCGCATCAGGTGCACGGTGAACGCTGCGGCTTCAACAATACCGAGTGGGACATGGAGTTCATGGAGATTCTCGAGAAGAACCCCGAGAAACTCACCGAGTACACCATTGCCCAGCTGGCCGAACTCGGCGGCATGGAAGGTGCCGAAGTGGTGATGTGGCTGATGATGCGCGGCGCTCTGTCCGCCGAAGTGGAAGCCACGCACAAGACCTATTACCTGCCCTCGATGTGCGCCATCGCCACGCTGATCTTCGAAGAGCGCTCCAACGAGCAGCCCGATGAGAGCACCGAGGCCTATCTGAAGCGCATCAACCGCGAACTCGAAGGCATCGAGAAACTCGAAGGCACCTATCCCTTCGATCTCGAGCGCGCAGTGAAGGCCTTCCGCCTCAACGATTTCATCCACAGCCTCATCGATCCGGTGCGCCGCAAGCGCTTCCAGACCGATCCCGAGCCCCTGTTCGACGAAGCCGGCCTGACCGAAGAAGAAAAGGATCTGCTGCGTCGCCGCGACTGGCGCTCGATGATCCACTACGGCGTGAGCTTCTTCATGCTGGAAAAACTCGGCGCCGTGGTGGGCGTATCGAACCTGCACATCTACGCCGCCATGAAGGGCATGTCGCTGGACGACTTCCAGAAGACCCGCAACGCGCAGGTGATGTACTCTGTGGCCGGCAAAGACAGCGGCCAGCAGGAATGGGACAAGGCACAAAGCAAATAAGTAATCCCACCGACACTCTGGCGCGACCTTCGGGTCGCGTCAGCGTATTGGGGCTGCACATCACCACCCTGCCCCGCCTCATGGCCCATCTGGGCCGCTTCCTGGTTCTTCTTTTCTTCTCCCAGCTTTCCCTCGCCCATCACAGCGAAGCGGGCTTCGATCCCGAGCAGCGCTACGTGTTCGAGGGCGTCATCACCGACATCTTCTGGGGCAATCCGCACATCCTCTTCACCGTCGATGACGGCACCACTGCGATGCGCATCGAATGGGTCACCGTCGCCGGTGCGGACAAGACGCAGGTGGAAGCTTCGCGCTTTCATCGCGGCGAACGCATGATCGTGATCGGCAGTCGCAACGTCGATCCCGCCATCTCCGTCATGACATCCATCAAGGAATTGCAGCTGCCGGAGCAGGATTGGCAGTGGGTTTCACCCTCGGTACGGAGGACTCGTCCATGATCGTACTCATCGCTGGCCTGGTGCTGTTCGTCGGCCTGCACTCCTCACGCTTCGTGGCGCCCAACTGGCGCGAGCAGCAGATCGCCAAGCACGGGCTCAAGCGTTTCAAGTTGTGGTACAGCGTCGTCTCGCTGATCGGCTTCGTGCTGCTCATCTACGGCTACGGACTCAGCCGCCGCGATCCCATCTTTCTCTATCAACCACAGCCGTGGGCCTACCATCTCGCCATCCCATTGACCTGGATCGCGCTCGTACTCGTCGGTGCGAGTCACGGACCGCCGAACTATTTCCGCTCGCGCCTGGGTCATCCGATGTATGCGGGCGTGAAGGTATGGGCCTTCGCGCATCTGCTCGCCAACGGCCGACTTGGCGATGTCGTGTTGTTCGGCACCTTGCTCGTATGGGCCATCGCTGGCTTCACGATACGACGCAAGCAGGACCGTGCGGCGGGCCTGGTGCCCGAGCCCAGCACGACGCGCGGCACCGTCGGCGCATTGATCGGTGGAACGGTGTTCTGGGCGGTGTTCGCCTTCTGGCTGCACCCGCTCCTGATCGGCGTCGACCCCATCCCGTTCTGAGGAGCCGGACGATGTCTTTTGCACAAAATTTTTTATATTCGGACTGGCTGAGACGCGACAAAGTCATTACAATCGCGCGCTCAATTCGGAGTGTAGCTCAGCTTGGTAGAGCACTGCCTTCGGGAGGCAGGGGTCGGAGGTTCAAATCCTCTCACTCCGACCAGTCCTGGTCAGAGACCCACTCAATCACTACAAGTACAAGCAGGGAGGTCCTCATGACTGTCCGCCGCTTTCTCCAAGTAGTTCTCTGTTCCTCCTTGTTTTCCGCCGTTGCGGGCTCAGCTCTCGCGCATCACGGCACCGCCGTTTCCTACGATCAGGGCCGTTGGATCACCGTCTCCGGTACCGTCACCGAATTCCGCTGGCGCAACCCGCATTCCGCACTCTTTCTCGACATCACCGATGAAAGCGGCAACACGGTGAACTACGCCATCGAACTGCCAAGCCCGGTGCTGATGTCACGCTCGCTCGGTTGGACGCGTGCCACCTTCAAACAGGGAGATCACGTCGAGTTCCGCGTCCATCCGTCGCGCACCGATGCGCCCGTGGGCGAATGTCTGTCCGACTGCATCGTGAAGGTCAACGGCGAACTCGTCGCTACCGGCATCCAGAGACCGAGCGGCAACTGAGCCGGTCGCGTCGTCATAACAAGAACGATCGACACAAAACCAGGAGGGGAAGCCATGGCACGTCTCACCACTCTCATACTATCGGCCTGCCTCGCATTGCCCGCCACGCTGATGGCGCAGGATGCAGACAAAACCCTCACTGGTGTCTGGCTGCGTTCCGCCGGTAATTCCGAGTCCTATCCACAGACGCAGTGGTTCCCCTCCAATCTTCCCTTCACGCCCGCCGGCCAGGCCGCTTTCGACGCCAACATTCCAGGCAAGGGGCCACGCCAGACGATGCCCGCCTTCGGCAATGATCCGCTTGGTCAGGCCAACCCGCCCGGTCTCTATCGCACCCTGGTCTATGGCCGCCCGATGGAGATGGTGCAGCTGCCCGATCGCGTCATTCAGTTGTTCGAGTGGGGTAAGCACTGGCGCACGATCTGGACCGATGGCCGTCCCGTGCCCGACGCTCTCGTGGCCGGTCCCTATTGGTATGGCTATTCGGTGGGCACCTGGGAAGGCGACACGTTGGTGGTGCAGACCGTCGGCCTCGATGGCCGCGCCTGGCTCGATGAATGGGGCACGCCCTTCACCGACTTCACCGAAGTGGAAGAACGCTGGCGCCGTGCCGATGAGAACACGCTGACGCTGCAGATCACGGTGAAGGACGACGAGCTCTACGCCGAACCCTGGACCAGCGATCTCAAGACCTTCCGTCTGCAGTCGCCGGATTCGCTCAACGGCGAGCTGATGGAACAGATCTTCGCCCCCATCGACGAAATCGAATTCAACCAGCGCATCCGTGACCCCGCAGCGTCCGGACCTGCCGGAGCGCAGTAAGGCCCACGGGCGGCCCACTCCAGGCGAGCAGTATTCCCACCCTCAGCAGTAACGCAACATGACCGCAATCCTCACCCTGGAGGCGGGCCGCGAGAAATCGCTGCTGCGTCGCCATCCCTGGATCTTTGCCAGCGCCATTCGTCACATCGGCGGCAAACCACGCAAAGGCGATACCGTCGACGTGCTGGCGAGCGACGGCCGCTGGCTCGGCCGCGGCGCCTACTCTCCCGACTCCGCGATGCGCGTGCGCATCTGGACCTTCGAGCAGAATGAGGTGGTCGACAACGCCTTCTTCCTGCGCCGCATCGAACAGGCCGCTCGCGCGCGCCAACACTTGCTTGAGCACACCAATGCCTGTCGTCTCGTCGCGGCGGAATGCGATGGTCTGCCGGGCATCACGATCGACCTCTACGCCAAGGTCATCGTGTGCCAATTGCTGAGCGCCGGCGCCGAGAAACATCGCGACAAGATCGTGTGGGCCTTGCGCAAGCTCTACCCGGAGCACGCGATCCTCGAACGCTCCGACGCACAGATTCGTGAGAAGGAAGGCCTGCCGCTCCTGACGCAGACGCTGCACGGCGAGATTCCCGAACTCGTCGAGATCGAGGAGAACGGTCTGCGTTTTCTGGTCGACGTGAAGAACGGCCACAAGACCGGTTACTACCTCGACCAGCGCAACAACCGCCAGTTGGTGGCCAACTACGCGCGCGACCGTGAAGTGCTCAACTGCTTCAGTTACACCGGCGCGATGGCCGTCTACTGCCTGCAGGGCGGCGCAACTCACGTGACGAATCTGGATGTGTCGGATTCCGCACTGGAGATGGCCGCGCGCCACATCGCGCTCAACGGCCTGCTGCAAGAGCGCTGCACTCAACTCAACGCGGACGTGTTCGCACAGCTGCGCGCCTATCGCGCCGAGGGGCGGCAGTTCGACCTCATCGTGCTCGACCCGCCCAAGTTCGTGGAGAACAAGCAGCATCTGACGCAGGCCTGTCGTGGCTACAAGGATATCAACCTGCTCGCGCTGCAGCTGCTCAAGCCCGAAGGCATCCTCGCCACCTTCAGTTGCTCGGGACTGATGCCCGAAGAACTCTTCCACAAGGTGGTGGCCGATGCCGCCCTCGATGCGGGGCGCTCGGTGCAGTTCCTGCGCAAGTTGAGCCAGGCCGAGGACCATCCAGTACTCTCGACCTATCCCGAAGGCTATTACCTCAAGGGTCTGATCTGCCGCGTCGTTTGAAACGCCGGCAATAACAAGAAAAGCCCCGGGCAATGATCCCCCGGGGCTTCCAGCTTCCCTGCTGCGCACGTAATCAGTGCTTGGTCATCTCGTAGCGCAAGTCGTAGCTCATGCTGACGGTGATGCCCTGCTGGGTGATGACGGCATCGAAGGCCACATCCAGGATGATGTGATCGTCGGACTGGCTCACGATCACGACTTCGAGGTTGGAGATGGTGCCGATGTCCTCGAAGTAGTCGGTCATCATGTCTTCGATCTGCTCTGCGGTGGCGGGATCGCCGCCGACCGGGACGTCGCGCAGGATGATCTCGTCGAAGTCCACCGTGGTGGTCATACCCATGATGGTCTGCGTGACGGAACCCGTGATCTTGATGTCCCAATCACCACAGCCGAGCTGACCGGTGACTTCTTCGTTGCAGCCGTTGGGTGCGCCGATCTCGAGCTTGATCTGCTCCAGCTTGGCCAATACGACGGATTCCTCACCCTTGTCGTGGATGCCCGGACCGAAGGGGGCGCCCATGACATAGATGCGGCCGCCCTTGAAGCCCACGTAGGTCTGGGTGTCCTCGTAGTAGCGGTAGATGTAGCCGAGATCGGGCGCCAGGTGCAGCTCCGTGCCACCTTTGAAGAGATCGGGAAAGATCTCCTCGGCCAGTTCCAGGGCCGCCTGGGCGTCTTCGCTGATCGTGAGAGTTTGTTGCGACAGAGCCATGGGGCTGGCGAACGCCAGCGACAGACCCAGCGCCGATAAGAGTGGGGCTCGTTTCATGCGTTTCTCCTGCAGGATGGAAGCAATGCCGGAGCGGGGCTGCGATCCGGTTGAGCCGGAAGACTAACGATGCCGCCTGCGCTTGAATCCCCCCCATTCAGGGGGGGCGGCATTTCCCATCGGGAAATTGCTGAGAGCCGCGCGGCGTCATCAGAGCGCAAGGCCCGATGTCGTCGCGTTTGCCGGCCGGGGGCGAGGCACTAGAATGCCGCCTCTTGCACGCCTCAGAGAGTGATTCGATGTTTTCCATCCTGCTGCAGCTACTACCAGTCTTCGCTTACTTCGGCCTCGGCATCCTTCTCCGCCGCAACAAACTGGCGGACCGTGGCCATGCCGACTTCCTGCTTCGCCTCGTGTTCTTCGTGACCCTGCCGCTCTTGATCCTCAACTCGGTATCGCGTCTCGAACTCAATGCCAGCACGGCGCTGCTGCCGGTCAGCAATGCCCTGGTGAACCTTTTCTGCCTCGGCGTGGCCCTGCTCTTCATCCGCGCCATGAAGCTGGCCAAGCCGCAGGCCGGCGCAGTGGTGGTCAACACCTCGATCTCCAACAACAGCTACATGTTCCCTTTCGTGCTGGCGGTGTACGGTCAGGCGGGGTTCGCCGAAGCCATCCTCTATGACTTCGGCAATGCGGTGATGATGGCGACGCTGGTCTATGCGACGGCCTTCCGTTACGGCGAGGCAGATCACGACCGCTGGATGATGCTGCAGCGCATCCTGAAATCGCCGCTGATCTGGTCGCTGGTGCTTTCGCTGATTCTTTCGGTTGGTGGCTGGCAATTGCCGGAGCTGGTGGTGAGGATCATCGATCCCTTGGGACAGATGACGGCACCGCTCATCCTGATCGCGCTGGGCGTGTTCTTCTCGCTGGAGGTCAAACAGCTGCCGCTGGCGCTGAGCATCGTGGGGATCAGGATGGTGTTGGGCCTGGTGGCGGGACTGACGCTCGCAACGCTGTTCGGCTTCGAAGGACTCACCTACAAGGCGGTGGTGCTGTGCAGCGCCGCACCGATCGGCTTCAACGCCCTCACCTATTGCTCGCTCGCCAAACTCGACACCGAACTCGGCGCCAGCGCAGTGTCGATCTCCATCCTGGCAGGCATGTTCTACATCCCTCTGCTCATTTATTTCCTTGGCTGATTCAGTGACTGCGGAGGCGTAAAGCCTCCGCAATTTTCCTCTCCAAAGAACGAACCGTTCGGTTCGAATCTCGAACTTTCATCAATAAGATCAACAGTAACCCTTTACTTTTGATCGCCCCTTCTATATCTAGAGCTCCTTCGATCGTCCAGCCGGGCTAGCCGTGATCGAAGCTTACCCATCTTCACAATGGACTGCGCCAGGAGACGCAGCTCCGTCGGAAGGAACGTCGTAGTAGAAGCAGTAAGTAGTAGCAGTAGAAGTAAAACAACAACGCTATACAAAACTGAATAACAACATACGCCGTCATCAGAAGGGGGGAAACCAATGATGCGAAATCACAGGCGTTTCAACGCCAGCTTACTGGCGCTCTCAATTTCTTCAGCTCTCATCGCAACACAGCAAGCCCAGGCCGCCCAGGCCAACCTCGAGGAGATCCAGGTAACCGGTACCCGTATCCGTACCACTGACGGCATGGTCATGCCGACTCCCGTTACCTCCGTAACCACCACCGAGATCATGGACTACGAGCCTGGTACTTCGATCTCGGAACAGCTCGACAACCTACCCCAGTTCCTCAACACCCAGACCGCGCAGCGTGGTGGTGCCACCCTGTTCGGTGACGCAGGCGGTTCTTACCTGAACCTGCGCAACATGGGTAAACAGCGTACTCTGGTACTGTTCGACGGCTCGCGCATCGTGCCGGCCGACCGTTCCAGTACCGTCAACGTCGACAACTTTCCGACGGCGCTGATCCGCAGCGTCGACGTGATCACTGGTGGTGCTTCGGCCGCCTACGGTGCCGACGCCATGGCCGGCGTGGTGAACTTCGTGCTCGACCGTGAATTCGAAGGATTCAAGTCCAGCATCTCGACGGGTATCACCGAAGAAGGTGATGGTGAGAACTACAGCGTGTCGCTGGCTGGTGGTACCGCCATCGGCGAGCGCCTCCACCTGATCGGTTCGGTGGAAGCACGTCACGTCAACCAGATCTATCGCGATCCGCGTGACACCGAGAACTGGAACAGCATCGGTTGGGTCATCAACCCCGACTGGTATCCCGGTGCCCCGCCCGGCATCCCGCAGCGCATCACGCGTCCGCACGTGCACTCCGCCACGCAGAACGCCACTGGCCTGATCAACCAACCCGGCTTCTCGCTGCATCGCTACACCTTCTCCGAAGACGGCACCTACATTCGTCCCTTCATCGACGGTGACATTCCGAACCGCGTAGGCACGGGCTCCAACGGCATGCAGGCCGGTGGCCCGGAGGCCTCGATCGCCGAGCGCTCCTTCATCAACGGCGCGCAGGGTGCGGAAGTCGTACAGCGTAGCGGCTTCGGTGCCATCAAGTACGACATCAGCGACAACACCAACGTGTTCGCACAGGTCATGATGGGACGCACCGAATCCAACCAGCTGGATCGTCTCGGTGCGCTCGAGATGGGTCAGCAGTACTACGTGCAGGCCTACATCGAAAACCCCTTCCTGCCCGACGTCGTGCGTGACGCAATGATCGCAGAGGGTCGCCAGTCGATCGAAATCCAGAAGATCGGCCAGATCCGCATCCCCGGCAAAACCAACATCGCCGATGGTCGTGACGACAAGAACATCAGCCAGATGTGGTCGGCCAGTGCCGGCTTCGAGCACATTTTCGAGAACGATTGGTCTCTGCGTGGCACCTACCAGTACGGTGAATCCAAGCTGACCTCGGCCGCGTACAACATCCTGCGTATCGACCGTCTGCACATGGCGATCGACGCCGTACGCGATCCGCAGACCGGCGCCATCATCTGTAACGTACAACGCTACAACCCCACGCCCGAACAGTTGGCCGCTTCGATGGAAGGCAGGCTGGTCGCCACGACGATGAACACCATCTATCCCGATGGCGTGCGTCCGGTCGACTCGCCGATCCTCAACGACAACGCCATTCGTGACTGCGTGCCGATCAACATGTTCGGTCTGGCCAACGCCACGCCCGAAGGCGCCGACTACGTGCTCGACGACAAGAAAGGCTGGCGTGATCTCGATCAGCACTTCGCCGAATTGCTGCTCACCGGTGAACTGCACGAAGGCTGGGGCGCAGGGCCGCTCTCCTTCGCTGCCGGTCTGACCTATCGTGAAGAATGGTTCAACCAGTACAGCACGCCGATCGCGGGCGAACGCTCGCCGGCCAACGCACCGGAGATCGGCATCCGCGGCATGTCCGCCGGTACCACCGGTGGTAACCGTTCGATGCACTACTTCTCCGCCACGAGCTGGGCAACCGGTGAATTCGACGTGTGGGAATGGTTTGCAGAGTTGAACGTACCCGTGTGGGAATCGAGCTCGGGTGCACAGCGCTTCGATACCAACTTCGCCTTCCGTCAGTCCGACTACTCGCTGACCGGCAAGATCGAAAGCTGGAAGATCGGCGGCGAGTTCCAACTGATGGATGGCCTGCGTTTCCGCGCCACCAAATCGCGCGACGTGCGTGAGCCGACCTTCGGTGAACAGTTCGAGTCCGGTGGTGGCGGTGCCAACATCAACGATCCTGTGACCGGCACCTCGTACACGATCACGGCACTCAGCGGTGGTAACCCCAACCTGCGTCCCGAGATCGGCGACACGCTGACCGCCGGTGTGGTATGGGCTCCGTCCTTCGCCAACTGGATCGATGGTCTGCAGCTTTCGGTCGACTGGTATGAGATCGAGATGAAGGATCGCGTCGGCTCGCTCGGTGCCCAGCGCATCCTCAACGACTGCGCCGCTGGCGACACCTATCTCTGTTCGCTGGTATTCCGTAACGCGGCGACCGGCACGGTGGAGCGTGTGCTCAACATCAACCTGAACACTGCTGCCGCCCGCACCTCCGGTGTGGACATCGAGGCGCGCTACGACCTCGATGTGGACTTCATCTCTAATGAAGACGAACGCGTGTCCCTGCGCTTCTTCGCCGGCTACCTCGGTGAGAACTCGGTTACCACGACCACCTACCGTGACGACGTGGGCAGCCAGTTCAGCCCCGAGTGGAACGCATCGGCAACGCTGGGTTACGACGTGGGTCCGTGGGGCATCCGCCTCATCGGTCGTTACATCGACAGCGTGATGTACGACGTACTGTGGGTGGAAGGTGTCGACGTCGACGACAACTGGGCTGCTTCGCAGACCACTGCCAACCTGGGCATCAGCTACAGAGGTGAAACCTCCACTGGTGCCAACTGGGTGGCAAGCTTCAACATTACCAACCTGTTCGATCGTGATCCGCCGATCTTCCCGTCGCAGAACCAGCGCGGTGGTCAGCAGACGATCGGCAACATCTACGACTCCTACGGCAGAAGGTACCAGTTCAGCTTGAACTACAGCTTCTGATCCACTGGCGCGTAGCAGCAACACGAAAGCCGGCTCTCAGAGCCGGCTTTTTTATGCACGAACGTTGCGCAGGCAAGTTTCGCGCGAAGCAGCGGAACGCCGACGCGTCGCTTTACTTTTGATCAATCCTTCTATATCTAGAAGCGGCCTACCAAGAGGTAGATGCAAGAATCGCTTCAATGACGGCCCGTGAGGAGTATGGCCGCATCAGCAGTCCGCAGAGCAGTAGCAGTAGAAGGTCAAGGCACCACGCTGCAGTGAAGTCGTACCAAACCAAAACGACAACCAATGCCTCTGAGGGGAACCATGATGCGCACTTCCATGCGTTTCAATGCCAGCGCGCTGGCACTTTCCATCGGCTCCATTCTTGCTCCCACGCTGCTCCAGGCTGCACAGAGCGATCTGGAAGAAATCCAGGTAACCGGCACACGTATCAGAGTCACCGACGGTATGGTGCAACCGACACCGGTCACCGCCGTCACCGTCGATGAGATGCGTGACTTCGATCCTGCCTCATCCGTATCGGAACAACTCGACAATCTTCCGCAGTTTCTCAACACACAGACCGCGCAACGCGGCGGCGGTACCTTGTTCGGCGATGCCGCCGGTTCCTATTTGAACCTGCGCAACATGGGCAAACAGCGCACGCTGGTGCTGTTCGATGGTTCGCGCATCGTGCCGGCTGATCGCGCCGGCGTGCCGAACGTCGACAACTTTCCCACCGCACTCATCCGCAACGTCGACGTCGTCACCGGTGGCGCCTCGGCTGCGTACGGTGCCGATGCGATGGCCGGTGTGGTGAACTTCGTGCTCGATCGTGAGTTCGAAGGGTTCAAGTCCACCATTTCCACCGGCATCACCGAACGCGGCGATGGCTTCAACTACAACTTCAGCATCGCCGGTGGAGTACAGGTTGGTGAACGGCTGCACCTGATCGGCTCGGTGGAACATCGCAACATCGAACAGATACTGCGCAAGCCGCAGGATCTCGATAACTGGAACAGCATCGGCTGGGTCATCAATCCAGCATGGCGCGCATCCGATCCGCCCGGCACGAATCCACAGCGTCTCACCGTGCCGCACGTGCATCACGCCAACCAGAACCCCGCCGGTCTCGTCAGTGTTTCAGGTCCGCTCGCCAGTGAGTTCCGCTTCCAGAACCACACCTTCACCGACGATGGCACTGCCATGCGTCCCTTCGTGGTCGGCGACTATCGCAACCTCGGCAATGGCATGCAGGCCGGTGGTCCTGAAGCGGCGCTTTCGGAGATGGCCTTCGATGGGGGTGGCGGACTGTCCGGCAATGAAGTCATCCAGCATTCGGGCTTCGCCGGCCTCAAATACGACATCAGCGACAGTACCAATGTCTTCGGCCAGATCATGATGGGGCGCACGGAATCGAATCAGTATGGCCGGCGTGGCAACCCGGAGATGGGCGCGATCTATACCGCCACCATCTTCCGTGAAAACGCGTTTCTGCCGCCCGAACTCGCTGCGGAAATGGATCGGCTAGGGCTGACGCAGATCAACTTTGCCAAGATCGGTCAGGTACGCACTGCAAAGAACAAGAACTTCTACGATGATCGCGACAACTCCGACATCTCGCAGATGTGGTCGGCGTCGGTGGGCTTCGAGCATCTGTTCGCCAACGACTGGTCGCTGCGCGGCAATTATCAGTACGGCGAATCCAAGCTGACGAGCGAAGCAGAGGGCATCATCCGTGTCGACCATTGGTTCATGGCGATGGATGCGGTGCGCGATCCGGCTACCGGTGCCATCGTCTGCAACGTGCAACTGCGCAATCCCACGATTGCCGAACTCGAAGCCGCGGCGGTGGGCAAGACGGTGCTCACGACTCGTGTCACCGAATATCCCAGCGGCCGTATGCCGATCGACAACATCCTCGTCACGCCGGAGCGCTCGATTCGCGACTGTGTGCCGATGAACGTGTTCGGTCTTGGCAACGTGTCGCAGGCGGCGGACGACTATGTGCTCAGCGACGACAAGAAAGGCATCCGCGATCTCGATCAGCACTTCGCCGAACTCCTGCTCACCGGCACGCTGCACGACGGCTGGGGCGCAGGTCCACTCTCGTTCGCCGCAGGTCTCACCTATCGCGAGGAGTGGTTCAATCAGATCACGCGTCCGATCGACTTCGAGCGCACCACACTCAATGCGCCCGAAGTCGGCATCCGCGGCATTCCCTCGCAGATCAGCGAAGGCAACCGTTCGATTCACCAGTTCTCCGCCACCTCGTGGGCGACGGGTGAATTCGATGTCTGGGAGTGGTTTGCCGAGTTGAACGTGCCGATGTGGGAATCCTCGAGCGGTGGCCAACGCATCGACACCAACTTCGCCTTCCGTCAATCCGACTATTCACACAGTGGCCAGGTCGAAAGCTGGAAGGCCGGCATCGAACTGCAGGTATTCGAAGATCTGCGCGTGCGTGTGACGCAATCACGCGACGTGCGCGAACCGACCTTCCAGGAACAGTTCGAAGCGCAGGGTGGCGGTGGCCAGGTGAACGATCCGCTGATGGGCATCAACAATCAGACCATCACCTTGCTTACCTACGGCAATCCCAACCTCAGCCCAGAAGAAGCCGACACGCTCACTGCCGGCATCGTGTACGCGCCGACCTTCGCGGCATGGATCGAAGGCTTGCAGATCTCCGCCGACTATTACGACATCGACGTGAGCGGACGCATTACACCACTCGGCGCACAGCGTCTGGTCGATGAATGCGTGAATGGCAGTAGTCCCGCCTTCTGTTCGCAACTCGTGCGCAACCCAGACACCAACATTCTCGAACGCGTCGAGGATCGGCAGGTGAACGCGGCAGCCGGAGTCACGCGCGGGGTGGACATCGAGATGCGCTATCGCCACGAACTCGACCTTTTCGCGAACCTGCCCGAAGACCTGAACCTGCGCCTCTTCGCCAACAGGGCCATCGAGAACTCGGTGACGACCACCACCTATCGCAACGATGTCGGCAGCCTGACCAGCCCCGAATGGACCGCCACCACGATGTTTGGCTACAACGTCGGTGATGTCGGGCTCAACTGGATCACGCGTTACTACGACAGCACCAACTACACGCAGGGCTTCGGTGTGCACTGGACTTCGGGCATCGAAGTCGACGACGCCACCATCGCATCGCAGACGGTTCACAACGTGGTGCTCAGTTATCGTGGCGAAACGGCTTCCGGTGCCAACTGGGTCATGAGTCTCAACGTGAACAACGTACTCGATCGTGATCCGCCGATCGTTGCATCGCAGAACACGCGCGGAGGCCAACAGAATCCCAGCAACGTGTTCGACGTATTCGGGCGACGCTATCAGCTGAGCCTGAACTACAGCTTCTGATGAAGCTGGCAGCAAGGCACCAGCTCACAAGGCCGGTGCCGCGTTAACGGTAGTACGACTTCGTGTCGTGCAGTGGTGCCCTACGACAACCATGAGGAGGAAAGATGAGCAATGCCGAATCTTCGAACGTGGCGACGATTCGTGAGTATCTGCATGCACTGGAAAGCGGTGCGAGCGGTGAGGAGTTGCGCCGGTTCTTCACGCCCGATGCTGTCCAGGTGGAGTTGCCCAATCGCTTCAATCCCAAAGGTGGCAGCAGCGATCTCGAAACCTTGCTGCAGCGTGCCGAACAGGGAAACAAACTCATGCGCGATCAGCGCTATGAGCTCAGCTCCGTCATCGAGCAAGGTGAGCGCGTTGCCGTGGAGGCGACGTGGCGCGGCACCTTGAACGCGCCACTCGGCACCATCGTGGCTGGCACCACCTTGCACGCGCACTTCGCGCTTTTCTTCGAGTTCAGTGGCGGCAAGATCAAACTGCAGCGGAACTACGATTGCTTTGAACCGTGGTAATCACAGTGCAAAAGAAAAGCCGGCGTTTGCCGGCTTTTTTGTTTGCGAAAAAACCTTGTGGGTCGCTCAACCCGTAGCTTGGCGCCGAGCGGTGCGAAGCCCAACGAGCAATGTCGACTACAACAATGAATTGCGGATCGCTGTGCCGCGTGGCCGAAGCTGAAGTCCGTGAAGCCCATGCGATATCACGCATGCAGCTGCCCTTGCTCATGATTCTTTGACGCGAGTTGCGGTCGTCTCCGATCGATCGTGAAAGTTCACTCTTTCAAATGCGCCAAGACAACAGCAGACAAAGTGTTTTCGGTAATCCCTCGGCGTTTGGCCTGTGGAGAATCCAGCCATGCCTTGAGCAATTTACTACCCTTAGAGGCGTTGCAGCCAACACAGCACAGAGCAATGTTTTCCACCGTTGCTATGTTGATGTCATTGACTATGTGCTCCCACGAACGCTTCTTGGCTCGTTCGATTCCGAACTCACGCCCGCAGTACACACACAGCTGATCGCGACGTAGAACTACCTCTTCAACGTCTTTGGGTATTCTCCATCGATTTGCCATTTCAATCAGTTGAAGTCGGTACCTGAACCAACGCCCATCACCCCAGGAAGTCCGCTTTCCCGAGAGGCACACCATTGTGGCGGAGGATGTCGTAGGCGGTGGTGACGTGGAAGTAGACGTTGGGGAGCACCCACTCGAGCAGATACTGCGCGCCGGTGAAGTCGAATTCCTTCGCACGGGTCTTGAGCTGGATCCGTTTCGTTGCACTGCCATCGATGGCAGCGGAATCGAGCGAATCGAGAAAGGCGATGGTCTTCTCGATGCGCGCGTGCAGCTCGTCGAAGGTGACTTCAGTATCTTCGAAGCTCGGGACCTCCACACCGGCGAGTCGCGCGCCGCAGGCTTTGGCGATGTCGCAGGCGATGTGCACCTGACGGTTGAGCGGGAACATGTCGGGGAAAAGTCGGGCCGTGGTGAGCACTTCTCCCTTCACGTTCTTCTCCGTGGCGTATTCGCTGCCTTTCCTCAAGATGGATTGCAGATTTTTCAGCGTACGTACGAGCAGCGGAACGGATGCGGAATACATCGACAGCGACATGAATCGACCTCCAAGTTGGTGGAAACACTCCTTCGAGTGCCGGCGGATTCTACTTCGACTTCTCGAAAGGTTGTGTTCTCTCCAGCCCTTCGGGGTTGCGGACGGTCGTTCAACCAGCGCGGTGCCATGCCCCGCAAACGCTTGGCCTCACCCAAGCGCTCGCAGAGTTGAGCCGGACCCGCGCACAGCGCAGGTTTCGGGGCCGCGTGGAAGCAGAAGGACCACCCATACGAACTTGGTTCCAACACCAGCCCAAAACAAAACAGCCATCCGAAAGGATGGCTGTTTGCGTGAAGGAAGCTGCTGCAGCGTGAAGGCTGCAAGGACTTGCTTACTCGACGAAGGCGCGCTCGACCACGTAGTGGCCCTGGTCGCCGTGACGGGCTTCGGTGTAGCCCATCTCGTTGAGGATGCGGCCGGTGTCCTTCAGCATCGACGGGCTGCCGCACAACATGAAGCGGTCGTTCTCTACGCTCAGTGCCGGCAGGCCGAGATCCTTCTGGATCTTGCCGGAGAGCAGGAGATCGGTGATGCGGCCGTTGTGCACGTAGGGCTCGCGCGTCACGGTGGGGTAGTAGAGCAGCTTGTCGCGCACGATCTCGCCGAGGAACTCGTGCTCGGGCAGCTGCTTGGTGATGAACTCCTGATAGGCGAGCTCGCTGATGTAGCGCACGCCGTGCACCAGAATCACTTTTTCGAAGAGGTCGTACACCTCCGGATCCTTGATGATGCTCATGAAGGGCGCCAGACCGGTGCCGGTGCCGAGCAGGTAGAGGTATTTGCCGGCGAGCAGGTTCTCGGCCACGAGCGTTCCGGTGGGCTTGGCACCCACGAGAACCTTGTCACCGACCTTCAGGTGCTGCAGGCGAGAGGTCAAAGCGCCGTCGGGCACCTTGATCGAGAAGAATTCGAGCTGATCTTCGTAGTTGGCGCTCACCATGCTGTAGGCGCGCACGAGCGGCTTGTTGTCGACCTCGAGGCCGATCATCGTGAAGAAGCCGTTCTTGTAACGGAAGCCCGGGTCGCGGGTGGTGGTAAAGCTGAACAGGGTGTCGTTCCAGTGATGCACGCTGGTGACCGTCTCCTGTTGATATTTGCTGCTCATGGCAACCTCCTAAATTGGGGCGCGTATTTTACCGGGTTCCTCTTATATTGGTAATAACGGATATCCATCTTTATTTATCCGAATAGCCCGATATAAGATGCCCGCCATGCGATTCACACTGCGCCAACTGGAAGTGTTCCTCGCCACCGCCCGCCTGGAGAATCTCAGCCGCGCGGCCGAAACCCTCTCCCTTTCCCAATCCGCCGCCAGCGATTCGCTGCGCGAGCTGGAACACCAATTCGACCTGCAGCTCTTCGATCGCGTGGGCAAACGCCTGCAGCTCAACGACAACGGACGCTTGGTGCTGGCCCAGGCCGAGGCCCTGTTGAGCCAGGCCCAGGAGTTGGAAGACACCTTGAGGCAGCACAAGGGCCTGGGAGCCCTGAGGGTGGGCGCCACGCTCAGCATCGGCAACGCCCTCTGCATTCCGCTGATCAAGCAGTACCGGCGCCAATACCCCGACAGCCCGGTCAGCCTCGAAATCGCCAATACCGAGCGCATCAGCCAGATGGTGACGAACTTCGAACTGGATGTGGGCATGATCGAGGGTGAAATCAACAACCCCGCGCTCGACATCCGCCACTGGCGCGAAGACCAGCTCCAGATCTTCTGCGCGCCGGATCACAAGCTGGCCGGTAAGGAAGTGCTTACGGATGAAGACCTGGGCACCAATGGCTGGATTCTGCGCGAGAGCGGTTCCGGCACGCGTCAGACCTTCGATCGCGTGATGCACGACCTGTTGCCGTACCTTCGTCTCGAGCTGGAGTTGCAGCACAACGAAGCCATCATCCAGGCGGTGATGGCGGGCATGGGACTTGGCTGTCTCTCGACCCTGTCACTGGCACCCCACATCGCGCGTGGCGAAGTCGTGCTCCTGAAGGCGCCTCGGCGTGAGTTCACCCGCAGCCTCTACCTGATCACGCATCGGCAGAAGTACCGCAGTGCGGCGCTGATGCATTGGCTGGAATTGTGCGAGGCGCACGCAAGTTGAGCACACTCGGGACTTGAGGCCATTGGCGCGCGGGTCGCGGAAGGGCTAGGATGCGCACCTTTGCACTATTGTGAGACAGCACTATGTTTGACTGGATTGTCAGTCCTGAAGCTTGGATTGCACTAAGTACCCTCGTCGCCCTTGAGATCGTTCTGGGCATCGACAACATCATCTTCATTTCGATCCTCGTGGGGCGTCTGCCCCCTGAAAATCGCGAGTTCGCACGGCGCCTCGGCATTGGTTTCGCGCTCATCACCCGCCTGGGGCTGCTCTTCAGCCTGTCGTGGATCGCACGTCTGACGACGCCACTCTTCACGGTGATCGGGGAAGAGATCTCCGGGCGAGACCTCGTACTCATCGTCGGTGGTCTCTTCCTCTTGGCGAAGTCCACCAAGGAAATCCACGCCGCACTGGAAGGTGATGAAGAAGGCGAGATGAAAGCCCGCGTGGTGGAAAGCCTGCTCGGCACGGTGATCCAGATCGGCATCCTCGACATCGTGTTCTCGCTGGATTCCGTGATCACCGCCGTCGGCCTGGTGGATGAGCTGGCCATCATGTCGATCGCGATCATTTCGGCCGTCATCGTGATGCTGTTTGCGGCTCGCCCGATCGGCGACTTCATCGACAAGCATCCGACGCTCAAGATGCTGGCCTTGTCCTTCCTGATGATGATCGGTCTGACGCTGATCGTGGAAGGCTTCGACATCCACGTGCCGAAGGCCTACATCTACTTCGCCATGGCCTTCTCGGTGTTCGTCGAGATCCTCAACATCCGCCTGCGCAAGAAGCTGGACAAGTAAGCCAGCCCCTGCCCCGTCTCCGAGCCGCCCGCCTTGCGCGGGCGGTTTCGTATCCGACCTCCAACAATCGTCCGAATCTATCGAAGGGATAATCTCAACCGATTTCTCCTATCGGTCGCGCGTCCCTAGTATTCACCTCGTACTCAGTTTTCACCCACCCACGAACGAATCAACGGAGACGCAAATGACTGCTCTTATCAACACCAAGGTACAGCCCTTCACTGCAACCGCCTATCACAACGGCAAGGACGTCAAGGTCACCGAAGCCGACCTGATCGGCAAGTGGAGTGTCGTGTTCTTCTACCCGGCCGACTTCACCTTCGTCTGCCCGACCGAGCTGGAAGACCTCGCCGACCACTACGAAGAGTTCAAGAAACTCGGCGTAGAGATCTACTCGGTGTCCACCGACACGCACTTCGTGCACAAGGCCTGGAAGGACGCGAGCCCGGCCATCAAGAAGATCCAGTTCCCGATGGTGGGCGACCCCACCGGCCGCATCAGCCGCAACTTCGGCGTGCTGATCGAAGAAGAAGGTCTGGCGCTGCGCGGCACCTTCGTGATCAACCCGGAAGGCGAGATCAAAGTCATGGAAATCCATGACCTCGGCATCGGCCGCAGCGCGGAAGAACTGCTGCGCAAGATCCAGGCTGCGCAATACGTAGCCGAACACGATGGCGAAGTGTGCCCCGCAGCCTGGAAACCTGGCGCCGAGACTCTGAAACCTTCGCTCGACCTGGTCGGCAAGATCTAAGAGAACTTGCTACCCCCGGCCGGCTCACGAGGTCGGCCGGGTCATCAAACCAACGCACCAACGAATCGGCAGTACCCAAAAGGAAAACCACCATGTTGACCCAAGACCTGAAACAACAACTGCAGACCCTGCTGGCCCAGGTTCCGGGTTCGGTGGAGCTGTCTCTGAACCTCGGCGACGATGCCGCCAGCCAGGAGCTGCGCGAACTCGCCGAAGAGCTGGCAGGACTGTCCAGCAAACTCAGCCTGCGCGAAGTACCAGCACCGACCGAACGCCGTCCTCTGCTCACGCTGCGCTCGCAGCGCGGCACCGAAATCAGCTTTGCCGGCGTACCGAACGGCCACGAGTTCACCTCGCTGGTGCTTGCCCTTCTGCACAGCGGCGGGCACGCGCCGAAGGTGGAAGCCGAACTGCAAACGCAGGCCAAGGCATTGAGCGGTGATTACCGCTTCGAGATCTACGTGTCGTTGAGCTGTCAGACCTGTCCCGACGTGGTCCAGGCACTCAACGCCATGGCCGCCCTCAATCCCGCCGTGAAGACGGTGATGATCGACGGCGCGCTGTTCCAGGATGAGATCGCCCAGCGCAACATCCTGGCGGTACCGACCGTGTACCTCAACGGCAAACTCTTCTCGCAGGGTCGCATCGGCTTCGCCGACATCCTGCGCAAACTGGATAGCCGAGTCACCGCTGCCGCCACCGAGGCGCTCAGCAGGAAAGAGCCCTTCGATCTTCTGATCGTCGGCGCAGGCCCCGCCGGTGCCTCGGCTGCCATCTACGCCGCCCGCAAAGGTCTGCGTACTGGCCTCGTCGCCGAAACCTTCGGTGGACAAGTGCTCGACACCGTCGGCATCGAAAACTTCATCTCCGTGAAGGCCACCGAGGGTCCGAAGCTCGTCGCGAGCCTGGAAGAACACGTGCGCGATTACGCCGTGGACATCATGCAGGGACAGCGCGCGGCTCAAGTCGTGCCGCCCGCCGCCGATGGCTTCTTCCAAGTGCAACTCGCCTCGGGCGCGACGCTGCAGAGCCGCAGTGTGCTGGTAGCCACCGGCGCGCGCTGGAGACAGATCAACGTGCCCGGCGAAGCCGAGTACAAGGGTCGTGGCGTGGCCTACTGCCCGCACTGCGATGGCCCCTTGTTCAAAGGTAAGTCGGTGGCCGTGATCGGCGGTGGCAACTCCGGCGTCGAAGCCGCGATCGACCTCGCCGGCATCGTCGCTCACGTGACGCTGATCGAGTACGCGCCCACGCTGAAGGCCGACGACGTCCTGGTACGCAAGGCACGCAGTCTGCCCAACCTCACCATCGTGACGAACGCGCAGACGCTCGAAATCAAAGGCGACGGAGAACGTGTGACCGGCCTCGTCTATCGCGAGCGCGAAAGCGGCGTCGAGCAGGAAGTGGCACTCGCCGGAGTGTTCGTGCAGATCGGCCTCGTGCCGAACAGCGACCCGGTGAAGGGCGTGGCGGAACTGAGCCGCTTCGGCGAAATCCTGGTGAATGCCAAGGGCGAGACTTCGGTACCTGGTCTCTTCGCCGCCGGCGACGTCACCAACTCGGCGTTCAAACAGATCATCATCGCGATGGGCAGCGGTGCCACCGCCGCGCTCGGCGCCTTCGAACATCTGATGCTGCAACAGCAGCAGGCAACGAAAGTTGCGGCCTAGCGCTGATGCGCTGGTAGTAGCAGTAGGTCCTGATTCGCAGTTCGGACTTGTAGTCGTAGTCGGCGGTAGTCGTCGCGCTAGGCCCCAACCCTATAGGAAGTAGTACTTCCAGCCCTTGTCTTGACTCCTCCCCTCTTCAAGGCAAGGGCCTTTCTTTTTCCCCTTCCGCACCCACCGCAGCATTTGCCGCTCGGCTGTGCTTTGCCGCTAGAATCGACGCACCTTTCTGCGGAGAAGCCGCCATGCTGAGTCGACGTCATCTTCTGGCAAGCGCAAGCGTCGCCACGCTTGCTTCGGTCACCGGCCTCGATACCGCGCGAGCTGCGGACAGTGGACGCTTCTCGGCACGCCCAGGTCAACCGGAGGAAACACTCGGTCCTGGCGAATACGTGTTGAGCGACAACAACGGTCGCCGTTCTCTGCTCTACCTCCCGCCCTCGTACGATCCTGCTCGACCGGCACCGTTCTTCCTGATGTGTCATGGAGCGCGTGGCAATGGCGAGGGCACACTGGAACAGGAACGCGCGGCAGCAGACGAACACGGTGTGATCCTGCTCTGCCCCAGCACGCGGCAAGGCACCTGGGATGCGATCCGCGGTGACTTCGCGCATGACTTCTCCGCACTCGACGCCTTGCTGGAACAAACCTTCGCGCGCTGCGCCATCGACACGACGCGTATGGCGGTCGGCGGTTTTTCCGACGGCGCCAGCTATGGACTGAGTCTGGGATTGATGAATGGCGATCTCTTCACCCACGTGATCGCGCATTCGCCGGGCTTCATCATCAGCAGCGCCTGGCAAGGCAAGCCGAAGGTCTACGTATCGCACGGGCGCCAGGATCAGGTGCTACCGTTCGATCGCTGCGGTGCCGTCATCGCGGCACGACTGGAACGCGAAGGTTATGACCTGCGCTTCGATATCTTCGATGGAGGCCACACCGCTTCGCCTGAACTGCGCAGCGCAGCGCTGCGGTGGTTGAAAGAAGCGTGAGGTTTGGTTGCCACTCGCGTCCTCTGCGGGTGGCAAGACGCTCAACAAGAATTTCGCAGGCCAGCATTGTCAGCACTTACCGCCGTTCGCGGCTGCCTCCAAGTCACGTGGAAGAGGCCGAGGCAGCGAGATGGAAGGCAGTAGGACTTCAGTTAAGACTTCCCAGCCGGCAATTCCTCATTCTCGTCCGTGTATCCCGGCGGTACGTAGAAATTGAGGGTCTGAAGCGGTTCTGCGCCGTCGTTCCTGATCTGATGCGTGTCGCCATGCTCGATCAGCAGCAAACTGCCCGGATGTAGGCGGTAGTCGTCGCCATTGATAGTAGCCAGGCCAGTCCCAGCCGCTACGTACAGCCACTGATCGCTGCCGCGGTGTCGGTTGTTTTCACCGCCTTCGGATTTGCCGGCTTCCAACACCATCACCGCAGCCTGTGAGCGGCCGTTACCGGTGAGGACATCGAACGAGGTGTCGTAATTCACCTTTGCCTGTTTCATGCGCAGTTCCTCCTTGCGTGTTCCGAATCCTTATCGGTACGCAGCAAGTGGCATGCCGCTGCACTTCTTACCGCTCCTCTACGATTCAGCGCCCGGTTTCTGCCTTGCCGCACGGATGAGGTCCCCTAGCGCGGAACACGTTGCATGTAACTTCTTCCCACCATCGGCAATTTTTCAAGACGCACGGACGCCCCGGTGCCGCTGACGCTCAGCCTCGCCCGTGGCCCCTTTATTGCACCGCTGAGGTAACGCGACTGAAGCTCACAAACACCAAGGGGCTGCTCACGGATGAAGATCGCCACCTACAACGTCAACGGCATCAATGGACGGCTGCCCGTGCTGCTGCGCTGGCTGCAAACAGCCGAGCCAGACATCGTCTGCCTGCAGGAGCTGAAGGCGCCGCAGGACAAATTCCCAGAGGAACCCTTGCGGGCGCTGGGCTATGAAGCCCTGTGGCAGGGGCAGAAATCGTGGAACGGCGTCGCGCTATTGAGTCGCGTTGGCACGTTGCACGAAACGCGGCGCGGTCTTCCGGATGATCCTGACCCAACCCAAAGTCGCTATCTCGAAGCGGCGGTCAATGGCGTACTGATTGCCGGACTGTACGCACCGAACGGCAACCCTTATCCCAGTCCGAAGTTCGAGTACAAACTGCGTTGGTTCGAGTGCCTGCACACACATCTAGCGAGCCTCGTAAAACTCAAGCGGCCCGTGGTCATCGCTGGTGACTACAACATCATTCCAACTGATCTCGACGTCTATGCCCCCGATCGTTGGCGCGACGATGCGCTATTCGCACCTGAAGTGCGCGCGGCATATGAGCGTTTGCTGGAGCAAGGGTGGACAGACGCACTCCGCTTCTTGCATCCGCACGATACGATCTACACGTTCTGGAAATACTGGCGCAATTCGTTTGAGCGCAATGCAGGACTGCGCATCGACCACTTCCTGCTCAACGGCGCCGCCCGCAAACGCCTGACAGCAGCCGAGGTGGAAACGCGGGTGCGCGGCTGGGAACACACCAGCGATCACGCACCGGTGTGGCTGACGTTGGGAGATAAGCAGCCACGCAAGTGAGATGTTGATCCTGCAGCGGACGGAGCAGGTCGTGCTACAACACGCGCTTCACTCCGGGCAGCGCCAACAACGCTGTAGCGAGAATGAAGCAACCCACACTCGCCACCGTTCCCACTATGAGGAATTTCATGCTCGGCGCGAGTGTCATTTGCGCGAACGCAATACTCGTCGCCACTACTACGGGCGGGTGGATCACGTAGACCGCATAAGCACGACGAGTCAGGAGGGTCCACAGCGCGCTCGGCTGCGCAGCCCAATGTCGTGCGGCGCACAGCAGAACCAACATGATCCCAAACCCAGTGAGCGGATCCCACAGCGCATAGAACAATGCGTTCGCGTTCCAGCCGCCATCGAAGGAGCCGGTACCAAAAGCACCGCGCAGCGCGGGGGGCAGCGTCGCGATGCCCACAAACGTCAATGCCAACCACAGCAATACCTGTCTCTCTGTAATACGTTCAAGTATTCGCTCCTGCGCCGCTGCACAGCCCGCTGCGAACAGAAAGACATAACAGGGAAAGTAACCCAACTGCAGCCACAGCAGCGTGTCACCCACGGGAATCCAGAGTCGCAGCAGGAACGAGACGATGCCCAGCAAGATCGCGATTGCGAACAGCGTAGCGAAACGTGGAAAGTGCAACGGCGTTGGAGCGGGCCGAGGCCGACGTAATTGGAAACCCGCGTACATCACCGAAAACAACAGTAACGCTTGGGTAAACCACAGTGGCCCGGGTTCGAGGTCGAAGGTCAGGATTCGATCAATGAAATAAGGGCCGACCTCACGACTGAATCCCTCACGTGCCAGTGCAATCGTGAGCGGCGACAGTACCAAGAAATAAACGAGCCACGGTAAGCCTAGGCGCACGCAGCGATCCTTCAAGAAGGCTCTGGCGCCCTTACGCGCGAACGATGGCGGGATGTAATAGCCGGCAAGCAGAAAGAAGAACCCCATGAAGAAGGATTGATTGATCGCGTTGAATGCGACCAACCAGAGATTGCTGAAATCCGCTTCTTCCCTCCAATACCACCCGCCTGATCCCCCGTAGGCGATCGCCACATGATGGAAGATCACCAGGAGCGTGAGCAGAACGCGCAGTCGGTCTATGCCGTCATTACGATGCATGAGTCTTCAATTCCCGAATTGCACCAAGGCTTTCTGCGTGGGCAATTCGCGGCTGCGGCGTGAAACGCTGCCGTCATTGCTGAGAACATCAAAAGCATCGAGCACATAAGGTAGTCCCTGCCCCCGCAACATTTCGGGAGAGGTGGTCAGTTCGAAATGCATGTGCGGCAGATAACTGTCGCCAGTATTGCCGACGCGTGCCAGCTGCTGGCCGCGTCGCACGCGTTCTCCTTGTTTCACCGCGAAGCTGCCCGGCTGCAAGTGCATGTAGTGCGCGTATTGACCATGTCCGATATCGAGTACGACGACGTTGCCGCCCACCGTGTCGAGCGTGATGGGAACCACGGGAGCTTGCTTCGGGATGTTGTCCGGCACCCCGTCGATGACTGCCACTACGGTTGCATCCGCCACCGCTACCACCGGCTCGCCATAGCCGAAGTAGGAAGTCGTCACCTTGTCGTCGCCGCGTGACAACGCACCTTCTTCCACCCGTATCCAATCGTAGGCATAGCGGCGCGAGATGACTGAACGTCCTCCCAGCACCAAGCCACCGCGCCGATGACCGTTGTTATTCGAGAAGCCGGTTTCCGCTTGCCAGCCGCTGCCAATCAACGGAGGCCCAAGCACCTGCAGCCGGTCGTGGCGAGTGTCGATGGCATAGGTAACCACCGTTCCGTCCGTCGTCTGCAGCTCATGCCGCACGTGAGGCGGCACTGCGGCGTCAGCGGCGAAACTCACCTGCAGGAACAGCACCGTGCTGACACCGGCATCAATCTGCGTCGGAGGCTTGGGGTTGTCCTGCCTCGTGCCGGAGCGATTGAAGAGCGACGGCAAGGACTCCGCGTCGAAGCTGGCAAGTGGCGCTGCAAGATCATCCGCAACGACTACGCGCAAAGCTTCGAGCACGAGAGGGACTTGTCCGAAATTGCGCAACTGCAATTCGTAGAGGAGGTGCTGCTGACCATCACTGGTGACCAGCGTGGGTTCCCACGGTACGAGGACCTCGAGCTGCGGCTCGAACGGAAAGCCTGGTTTCTCAGCAGAGGCGGGCGCCGCCTCGACCAAGGCGGCGCACATGACTACTGAGCAAAATAGCGCAGGGAGGGCAGCAGAGCGCATGGGGGAGTTCCTTCTCGATCAGGATGCTCCTGCTGAGCAACGGTCGTGCCACCAGGATGTGCCACGGCAACTGCTTGGTCGGGTTGAAGTTTTACTTCGCGACCGTGCGCGCCGCTGGTGTCTGCGTTGGTCGCGCCCACCATTAGTTGGCGATCCGTTCATCAACCGCCACTGCCAACTCGGATGAAGCAGTACTTGCAGGGACTTACCCCTTGCGGCGGTCGCGATACGCAGATGAAATCCGCAGCGCCCTCCTTTACACTCCGGCGCCCATGAATAAGCACAACGAAGAACTCCCCGTTCCAAACTCCAACGTACCCCTGCTGTTTCTCGCCGGCATCCTGCTGATGGTGCCGGTGGTGGCCCTGTTGTGGGTCGGCAGCTATGCCAGAGAAGAACCGACCTTTCTCGGCTTCCCCTTCTTCATCTGGTACCAGTTTCTGTGGGTGCTGCTGTGCCCTTTGTGCACGGGAGGCGCCTACGTCCTCGTGCGCCGCGCGCGCCAGCCTCAGCGTAAGGAAGAAAACTAATGAATGGCGGCATCAACCATACCGCGCTCGCGGTACTGGTAGGCTTGTTCCTGCTGGTCACCGTGTTGGGCTTTTGGGCCACGAACTGGCGCAGGCCGGAAAACCTCGACAACCTCGATGAATGGGGCCTCGGCGGCCGCAAGTTCGGCACCTGGGTCACCTGGTTCCTGATCGGCGGCGACGTCTATACCGCCTACACCTTCGTGGCCGTACCCGCAGCGATGTTCACGCTCGGTGCCGTGAACGGCTTCTTCGCGGTGCCCTACACCATCGTCGTCTATCCCTTGATCTTCATCTACATGGCGCGTCTGTGGTCGGTGAGTTACCGCCACGGTTACGTCACTCCCGCGGACTTCGTGCGGGGCCGCTACGGTTCGCGCACCTTGTCACTTGCCGTGTCACTCACCGGCATCCTGGCGACCATGCCCTACATCGCATTGCAGCTCGTCGGCATCCAGGCCGTGCTGGAAGTGGTGGGACTCGGGGGCTCCGACAACGTGATCGTGCAGGACCTTCCGCTCTTCATCGCCTTTGCCCTGCTCGCGGCCTACACCTATTCCGCCGGCTTGCGCGCGCCGGCCGTGATCGCCTTCGTGAAGGACACCCTGATCTATCTCGTGATCGCAGTGGCCATCATCTATCTGCCGGCGAAAGTCGGTGGTTGGGAAACGGTGTTCGCCGCGGCGAAGGAGAAGATGGAAACCGTCACTGCAACCGGCGCCGCCACCGGCATCTACGTGCCGCAATCACAGTCCTACTGGGCCTACGGCACCCTGGCATTGGGTTCGGCGATGGCGCTGTTCATCTATCCGCACCTCGTCACCGCCACGCTGGCTGCGAAGAACCGCAACACCATCCGCTTCAACGCCACCATCCTGCCCGCCTATACCTTCCTGCTGGGTCTGTTGGCTCTACTCGGATGGGTGGCGATCGCTGCCGGTACGCAGCCGATCGGTTTGGATGGCCAGCCCAATGCGCAGCTCGTGATTCCGCAATTGTTCGAAGATTCCTTCCCTGATTGGTTCACCGGTGTGGCCTTCGCCGCCATCGCCATCGGCGCGCTGGTGCCTGCCGCCATCATGTCGATCGGTGCCGCCAACACCTTCACGCGCAACGTCTACAAGGAGTGGCTCAAACCCGACGCCACCCCCGCTCAGGAAGCACAGGTGTCGAAGCTGGCTTCTCTGCTCGTCAAAGGCTTCGCGCTGATCTTCGTGCTCACGCTCGACAAGCAGAACGCCATAAACTTCCAGTTGCTGGGTGGCATCTGGATCCTGCAGACCTTCCCCGCCATCGTGTTCGGCCTCTACACGCGCTGGTTCCATCGCTGGGGGCTCCTCGCCGGCTGGCTGGTGGGCATGGTGTACGGCACGATCACGGCCTACAACGTGGTGAATCCGGTGACCGGTGCACACTTTGCCGGCTCCGTCTCCCTGATTCCCGTGATCGGCGAACTGGGCTACATCGCACTCACTGCCTTCGCCCTCAACACCATCGTATCTGCTGCAGTGACCGTGGTGATGGATTTGGCCAAGGTGCCGCGTGGTCACGACGAAACCACCAAGGGCGACTACTTCGCCGACGTCGGTGATCCCCGCGTCGAGAAAGCGACGAATTGAAAAGCCAGAAACGAAAAAGCGGCCCCAGGGCCGCTTTTTCCTTGGTGCCGTTGCAACAGCCTTCGCTTCAACCGAGATCCAGCGAAGCGGCTTGCTGCGTCGCCACGCCTTCACGGCGCTGCACCAACCACAGTGCAACGAGAGTCAGCAATCCTGCCGCGCTCAGATAGTAACCAACCGCCGCGATGCCATAGCCGCTCGCCAACCAGGTGGCGATGTAGGGGGCGAAGGAACCGCCGAGAATGCCGGCGAAGTTGAAGGCCAACGAAGCACCGGTGTAGCGCACCGCAGTCGGGAAGCTCTCCGCCAGTGCGGTGCCGATCGGACCGTAGGTGAGGCCGGTGCAGATCAGACCCAACGCCAGCATCATGAAGATGCTGGCAGTGTCGGCCGCGTCGAACAGAGGACCGAAGGCAAAGCCGAAGGCGATGATGCAGAGCGTGGCGAACACCATCGCCGAATAGGCTCCATTGCGATCCGCGATGATGGCGGACACCGGAATGAAACCGGCGAAGAACAGCACGCCGATGATCTGCAGAATCAGGAACTCATCGCGCGTGAAACCGAGCTGCGAAGTGCCCCAGCTGAGCGAGAACACAGTCATCAGATAGAACACGACGAAGGTGGTGATGCCACCGAGCGTGGCGAGCAACAAAGTGCCGGCGTGTTCGCGGAACACGTTCACCAGCGGCACGCGCACGCGCTCGTTCTTTTCGATCGCAGCCTGGAAGGCCGGAGTTTCGGCGATCTGCAGACGCACGTAGAGACCCACGACCACCATCAGCGCGCTCGACAGGAAGGGAATGCGCCATCCCCACGCGAAGAACTGCTCGTCGGTCAGCACGCGGCTGAGGATGATGAAGACACCGGTGGCGAGGATGAAGCCGAGCGGCGCGCCGAGCTGCGGATACATGCCATACCAGGCGCGCTTGTTGCGCGGCGCGTTCTCCATCGCCAGCAACACGGCGCCACCCCATTCACCACCGAGACCTATGCCCTGCCCGAAGCGGCAAAGCGCCAGGAGTGCCGGTGCAAGGACGCCGATCTGCGCATAGGTGGGCAAGAGACCGATCGCCACCGTGGAAAGTCCCATCGTCAACAGTGCCGCCACCAAGGTCGCCTTGCGGCCGATACGATCGCCGAAGTGACCGAACAAGGCCGAGCCGGCTGGACGCGCCAGAAAGGCGAGAGCGAAAGTGGCGAGCGACTGCAGCGTGGCCGTGGTCGGATCACTGGCCGGAAAGAACAGCGTCGGGAACACGATCACCGCCGCGGTGCCATAGATATAGAAGTCGAAGAACTCGATCGTAGTGCCGATGAGGCTGGCGAAAAGTACGCGCGCTGGTTTCATCTGATCTGGTCCTAGTTCATCAAAGTGCGGCATCCTGCCACAGAACCCCCGGCCGCGTCTCGTTCCGTGGGCGCCTTGTTCCAGATCGCTGCCAGCCGAACCGCCCCGCCCTCAACATGAAGGTTCCTCCCTGCTAGCATCGACCGCCATCACCTTGGAGGGGAAGGTATGAAGCGCCGCACGCTGGCCCTGGCCTGCACAGCTCTCACGCTGCTCGTCGCACAGTTCTCGCACGCGCAACAGCCTGAACAGGATCGGGTGCAGCCCACCGGGCTCGAGCCCGACGGCAGACAACCCGTCTCCGCCGGGTCCTCGCCGTTGCCACGCAACATTCAGGAAACCCCACCCCCACGCGATGCCAATGGTCGCCCCATCCTCGGTTCGGTACCGGGCGACGTCGGTGCGTGGGAAGGTTTCGGTTCGCGCCCGATGCTGCGCATCCTCGACGAAATTCCCGCAGGTTCGATCATCGCCTTCACACCGGCCGAGCAGGCGCTGAACGATCCCACCAACTATCCCAAGATCAAGGAAAGCGAAATTCCCTACCAGCCCTGGGCCAAGGCGCTGTTCGCGGCACGCAGCCGCACGCGTTTCGAACCCTACGTGCGCTGCAAACCTTCCGGCGGCCCGCGCGAAGTCGCCACCGCCTATGGCACGCAGTTCGTGGAATTTCCCGACATGCAGAAGATCTACATCTTCCCCACCGGCGGCCCGCGTCACTTCCGCGAAATCTGGCTGGATGGTCGCGGCCATCCGGAAAACCTCAAGCCTAGCTATCACGGCCACTCGATCGGCCATTGGGAGGGCGACACCCTGGTGGTCGACACCATCGGCTTCAACGAGAAGATGTGGTTCGACTCCGATGGGTCACCGCACACGGAACGACTGCATCTGATCGAAAGGTTCACTCGCGTTTCGCGTGAACGTCTCAAGTACGAGATCACGGTGGACGATCCCGGCGCCTACACTGCGCCCTGGTCCTCCGGCTTCTACATGACGTGGGTGCCGGGCGAATCCTTCCAGTTCGTGTGTCAGGACGAAAACCTCGCCAGCGAATTGATGCTGGGCAACGACGCCTACGACAGCATCGATCGCAGCCACCCGATATATCCATGAAATTTTCAAAATTGCGCGCGCCGCGTGTAAGCCGTGTCAATTCTTGACGCGGATTGAGCAGCCTTTGATGAAATCGGAGAAAAGTTTTTATCCAGACGTAGGTCTAGGTAGAACCTTGGTTCCCAATCCTCCAAGGCCGCATGCAGGCAAGATCCGATCCTCCGCGAGCAGGCCCTCGAGTCGGAACTCGCCGCTGGACGGAGAGGCCAAAGCCATTTAGCCTGCGCTGCGCTCGTTCCAACCAAAACTATTATCAGCGTGCGGGGAATAGACCTTGTCCACTCCACTCAAACACCTTGTCCGGCCCTTCCTCCTGGCGGCGTCCTTGCTCACCCTTGCGCACGGTGCCATGGCGCAGTTCGGATCGCCTCCACTCGGTGAAGGCCCGTGGGAAATCCAAACCTTTCAGGCCAAAATCAAGGTCTCCGTGGTAGCACGCGGCCTCGACCATCCCTGGAGCCTCACCTTCCTGCCCAACGGCGACTTCCTCGTCACCGAACGCTCCGGCCAGTTGCGGGTGATACACGAAGGCAAGCTGGCGCCCGAAGCCGTGGCCGGTGTACCCGAAGTGTTCAGCGAAAGCATGCTGGGCCTGATGGAAGTGCTGCCCCATCCCGAATTCGCACGGAACCAATATCTCTATCTCACCTACCACAAGAAACTCGCCGACGAGCCCAAGACCATCGCCTTCGTGCTCGCCCGCGCGCGCTTCACCGGCAATGCGCTGGTCGATCTCGAAGAGCTGCTGGTGAGCGATACGTGGAATGGTGCCGGCGGCGCTGCTGCCAAGCTGGTGTTTGGCACCGACGGCAAGCTCTACATGGGACTCGGCGCGACGCGTGACGAATCGCCGCAGGATCCGATGAGTCTGCGCGGCAAGATCCTGCGTCTGAACGAAGACGGCAGCGTGCCCGAGGACAATCCCTTCGTCGGCAAGGCCGGTTATCGCCCCGAGATCTTCTCGCTCGGCCATCGCAACCCTTCGGGCATGGCCGTGCACCCCGTCACGGGTGAGATCTGGGCTTCCGAATACGGCCCGAACGGTGGCGACGAAATCAACATCATCCGCGCCGGCAAGAACTACGGCTGGCCGGTGGTGAGCTATGGCCGCGATTACTCCGGCCCCTTCATCTCGCCGATTCCGTGGCAGGAGGGCATGGAGATGCCGGTGTCCACCTTCGTGCCCGGCATCTCGCCGTCGGGACTGGCCTTCTACACCGGTGAAGACTTCCCCACCTGGACCACCAGTGCCTTCGTCGGCGCGCTGCGCGTCGGTCAGATCCCGGGCACCGGTCGTCTGGTGCGCATCTTCTATGACGAAAACGGCGACGAGCGCTCTCGTGAAGACTTGCTGACCGAGCTCAAACAGCGCATCCGCGAAGTGCGCATGGGGCCGGATGGCAAACTCTATCTCTTGACCGAAGAAGCCGACGGCGCGCTGCTGGTGATCGAACCTGCCGCTTGATGGCTGGAAGATAAGCAAAAGAAACGCCGGCAATTGCCGGCGTTTTTGTTTGCGGGGCATTACTCGAAGGTGTTGGCGCTCTGCACGCGGCTCAACCACTCCGCCATGCGCTCCAGATCTTCGTTGTCCGGCAACTCCGCGCCGCGTGCGCGCATCTCCAGCAGCAACACACGCCAACGTTCCAGGGTGGCGCGTGTCTCATAGACCCGGTCGAGCGCATGACATTCGGAACACACCGTATCCAACACCGCCAATCCTTGTTTGTCGTCGTAATAGGTGTCGATTTCCGGTGGCACATAGGTGCGTGGGAAGGGCGTGTGTTCGGTGCCGAAGGTTTCCGACAGGTAGTCGAGCAGGAGCGTCCTGTCGGCATGTGCCAGCGGTGGTATCGCGTACTCCGTATGGGCCGTTTCCAGCAGATTCTCCCAGCGCTCGCGGGTGAGGGCGTGGTAGGAGTAGTCGTCGATGCCATGACACGATACACAGTTCTTGAGGATCACGTTTCTCACCGCACCGTCCGGTAACGGCACCTGCGGACGCGTCGGTGCACGCAACTGTGCCAACACCGGCAAGGCCGCCACCAACAACAATCCCGCTACGACTGCACCACACTTCCCTTTCATGCTTACGTTTCGCTTTCTCACGCGATCTCCAGGGGCTTGGTACCTTCGTTGAAGCGGGGCACGTCGATGCCGTAAAGATGCAGGATCGCGAGCAGGAGATTCGAAGTGCGCTCGACGTTGTCCGGATAGGAGATGTGGCGATTGCCTTTGAACGTGCCATCGATGGCGCCCGCCAGGATCACCGGCACCTTCTCGTGCGCATGGCGATGCGAGTTGCCCATGTTGCTGCCCTTATAGATGAGCACGTTGTCCAGCGCTGTGCCTTCCACGTCCTGGATCTTGCTGAGTCGTTCCAGGAAATAGGCCAGGTTGGCCACGTGGTAGCGGTTCACCTTGGCGTAGTTGGCGATGTTGGCGGGCGTGTCACCGTGGTGCGAGGTCGCGTGCCAGCCACCGGTGTAACCGGACTCGGGATGCGCTATCGACGAAAGGTCACGCCCCAGCATGAAGGTGACCGAACGCGTGATGTCACCCTCGAAGGCGAGCGCGATGAGGTCGTACATCAACTTGAAGTGCACGTCCTTGCTCTGCGGAATGCCGAAGGGCACTTCTTCCGTCGGTTCGCTCACCGAGTTGCCCATCGCAATCTGGATGCGACGTTCCAATTCACGGATGTTCTCGAGATAGTTGTCCACACGCTGCTGGTCACCGGCACCGAGCTGACGTTTGAAGGAAGGCAGTTTTTCCGCCACCGAATCGAGGATGCTCGCATTCAGCTCGCGGCCGCGCTGACGTTCCTGCGGGCTCGAGCCGTCGCCGAAGAGGCGCTCGAACGCGACGCGTGGATTGATCTCGGTCGGCAGCGGCTGCGTCGGCGACATCCACGACATCGAGTTGGTGTAGGCACAGCTGTAGCCCCAGTTGCAGTTGCCGTAGTTACCGGCGTCTTCCACACCCAACTGCAGCGAACCGAGGATGGTGTTCTGGCCGTAGGTGCGTGCGATGACCTGGTCGATGGTTTCACCGAGATAGGGACTCACGGCGTTGCGACGCGGACGTGCGCCCGACAGGAACACTGCACCACGCGCGTGGTTGCCACCCGGCTCTTCTTCGGTGGAGAAGGCTTCCGGCACGTCGAGGCCGCTGATCAGCACGATGTATTTGCGGAAGGGCTCCAGCGGCTTGGTGATGTACGAGAATTCGAAGTCCTTGCCGGTCTGTAGCGGCGACCAGTAACCCGGCGCGGCACCGTGCGGATGCCAGATGCCGACGAAGCGTTTGGGACGCAATTCCGCTTCCGCACGCGCCATCGGCACCATGGCGGGAATCATGGCATCGAGCATCGGCAGCGCTACGCTGACGCCCGCGGCGCGCAGCAGGGTACGCCGATCCATTTTCTTCCTGCTGATGAATTGCATGACAGCCTCCTCCTCGTTTCGGACTGCGCGACTCGCGCGACGCACTAAGGTGTTTCCGTGCCGCTCGCCAGGCTGAGCGCGTTGCCTTCCTTCACACGCATCTGGAAGGGTTCGCTCTTGACGATGTTCAGCACCAGATCTGAAAAACGGTAATTGCTGGCCTCGCTCGCATGCACGATGCGACGCACCACCGGCATGTCGAAGTACTCGACACCACGCCCCATGGCGTAGCTCAAGAGTTTTTCGGTCATGAAGCGCGCGAACTGCGGTGAGTAGTACTTGAGGTTCTCGCGCAGGTCGGCGACACCATTGGCCGGCGTGCCATCCCAGAGCTCCACCTTGGTATCCAAGGGCGTGGCGGAACCGTCACCTTTGCGCGGATGACCTTCGAGCAGGCGCCAGCTGCCGTCGGCATCGAAGTTCTCCAGTGCAAAGCCGATCGGATCCATGATGCGATGACAGGTGGCGCAGGCCGGATCGCGGCGATGCAGCGTCAGTTGATCGCGCAGTGTCTTGATGACGAACTCACCACCTTGCGTATCTTCCAGCGGCGGCACGTTCGGCGGCGGTTCGGGCGGCACCGTACCTAGTATGTTTTCGAGTACCCATACACCGCGTTTCACCGGCGAGGTGCGGAAGTTCTCGGTGAAGGTCGTGCTCAGAAAGCTGCCCTTGCCGAGGATGCCGCGCCGATGATCGAACTGCGGCGGCAGTTCGACACGGCGATAGTGCGCGCCGTAGATGTTGGGAATGCCGTAGTGCTTGGCGAGACGTTCGTTGAGAAAGGTGTAGTTGGCATCGATGAGGTCGAGCACGCTACGGTCTTCGCGAATGATGCTTTCCCAGAACAACTCCGACTCGCGCTGGAAGGCCTGGCGCAGTTCGTCATCCCAGTTGGGATAGTAGATGCCATCGGGCGAAGTGGTGGGCAGGTTGCGCAGGTAGAGATATTGCTGACCGAAGTTGGTGACGAGCGCCTGCGAGCGCGGATCTTCCAACATGCGGCGCACTTCCTGCTCGAGCACTGCCGGGTCGCGCAAACGATTCTGCGCTGCGAGTTCCAGCAAGTGTTCGTCGGGAATGCTGCTCCACAGGAAGAAGGACAAACGTGATGCCAGCTCGAGATCGCTGATGCGATAGGACTCGCCCGGTGCCACGTCTTCGGGTTCGCGTTCGACTCGTACCAGGAATTCGGGGTCGGCGAGGAGACGACGCAAGGCGAGTTCGATGCCATCTTCGAATACGCCTTCACTCGCGCCTTCGCGGAAGAAGGCCATCAATACGTCGAGATCCTCTTCCACTGCCGGACGACGATAGGCCTTGGTCGCCAGTGTGGTGAGAATGCTGCGTGCACAGGATTCGAATTCATCGCGGTTGTTCGGCATGCACGTGAACACTTTCTTCACGCTCACCGAATCCTGCGGCCGCACCGGTTCGAAGGGACCGATGATCTTCAGAAGTCCGATCACCGGGGGATACTGCACCTGCGGCATCTTTTCGTTTTCGATCGACTTGCGATCGTACTCGCGAATCATGCCGAGACCGGGACGATAGTTGGTGGCGATGAAGGTGGCGCCAACCAGGCGCGTGCCGGCCTTCACCGGCACCGTGGCTTCGAGCGCACCGTCGCGGTCGCCACCCATGCCGACGTTCAAACCCACGCCCTCGTACTTGAAGAGAGCAACGCGTTCGCCGTCGATGCTGATCTCCAATTCCTCACCGGGGATGAAGGCACCGACACCGAAGTTCTGGATGTGGAAGGTGTAGAGGCCATCGGCAAGGAAGTTGTGTTTGACCGCCATGCCGCCGCGCGTGCCGAGCGGTAGACCTTCGAGTTGATAGTTCTGCGAGGCATCACCCGGTGCGAGATAGGAAACCTCCGTCGGGCTGCGCCAAAAACCCACTGCCATCCGCGACACACGCGCGGCGGCAGTGGCATAGGCTTCGAGCAAAGTCGGAGAGAGTGTGAGTGAGCCCGCGATGTTGTCGAAGCCGCGGGCGGAAGTATCGGGAGGCAACAAGGTGCTGACATCGACTTCGACACCGAGCAGGTCGCGCACCACGTTCGCGTACTCGGTACGGTTCAGGCGATGCAGCATCACGCTGCCGGGGCTGGTCGGGCTCTGCCGATCGATTTCGTTTTCGAGCCACTCGGTCATCGCGCGATATTCGTCGCGCGGCGGACGCTCTCGGCCGGGCGGCGGCATCACACCCGCGCGCAAACGACGGATGACGCGCTCCCATTCCGGTGCGTGTGCGATGAGTGGTTGATCGAGAATGCTGTCGATATCGAGGCCACCGGCGTAGTCCTCGAAGTTATGGCAGTCGGAGCAGTATTCCTGCACCAGCGCACGATAGCGATCGTCATTGGCATCAGCCCCGGACGCCGCCAGCCCATGAGACAGAGCACTTGCGGCGAGCAAGAACTGACAGACGGCTTTGCTGCGAGTTCGCATCGCCCTTCCCCTCTGATTCTTTGTATTTGTTATGCGGCCGACTCTACGCCTCGCTGGTGGCATTCTCTTTGTATTTTTCGAGCGATTACTTGCACTTTTCGATTGCGCATCGTCGCGTGCAGCGCCTTTCACTTGAGCGACTTCATTCGATATTCCATAGACTTACGCAGCCCTGACGGGCCAATGACGGAAGCGTCGTTCCAGTACCATTAGACGAGACCGACCGGTTCGCCGCTGAGGCTCGCCGCTTTTGTGGCAAACTCACGCGGCACACGGCCATTACAAGAGCCGGCAGATATCGGAGGGGAACGAAGTGAACAGGCAGTGTTCTTACGCCTTGCTTGCAAGTCTGTTGTTGCCGATGGCAGCAATGGCAGGTCCTTTGGTCGATGCCGCGCGTCTTGGTGACCTCGGAACCGTGCGCCAACTGCTGCAGGAAGGGGCGGAGGCAAACGACATGCACGTCGATGGCAGCACGCCCCTGCATTGGGCGACGCATGCCAACGACGTCGCCATGACCAAGGTCCTGCTCGATGCCGGCGCCGATCCCAACGCGCGCAACCGCGTTGGGGCTCCTCCCATGCTTTCCGCCGCCGTCAATGGCAACGCTGAAATCCTGAAGTTGTTGCTGGCAGCCGGCGCCGATCCCAATCAAAGCGTGAGCGTGACCGGCGACACGCCGCTCATGCTTGCCGCACGCACCGGAGTCGTCGACGCCGTCGCCGTCCTACTCGAGCATGGCGCCGATGTGAATGCCGCCGAGAGCTGGGGCTTCACCACACCCTTGATGTGGGCCGTCACCGAAGGTCATGCCGCCGTCGCGAAACTGCTCATCGACCATGGCGCCGATCTCGAAGCGCGCACCGCCTACATTCCACCGGACACCGGCCGCGGCTTCGAGGGTGCGTTACCACGGCCGCGCCGTCCGGAAGAAGTCGGCCCCATCGTGTTTGCGAGTGGTGAGTTCACGCCACTACTTCTTGCCGCGCGTGATGGCCGTTTCGACGCAGTGAAGACTCTGGTTGAAGCTGGCGCCGACGTGAATGCGCTCGCCGCCGATGGCAAGAATGCGCTCGGCATCGCCATCTTCAACGGCAGCTATGACATCGCCAGCTACCTGATCGATGCGGGCAGCGATGTGAATCAGGCAGACGCGCAACGCTTCACACCGCTGTTCTGGGCGGTGGATCGTCGCAACATGGAGACCGCACCGAACTTTCCCTGGGTGGTCACCGACGATCCCCTGCCCCTGATAGAGAAACTCCTGGAACACGGCGCCGATCCAAACTGGTTGGTCAACAACACGCCGCGTGCCCGCATGCGTGGCGGCTCACCGCGCATCGTCTTCGCCACCGCCTTGATGCGTGCCGCTTTCTCCGCCGACCTGGAACTCGTGCAACTGCTGCTCGAGCACGGTGCCGATCCGCATCTGAAATCGAGCGACAACGAAACCACACTTTCCGCTGCAGCAGGTCTCGGTTGGGTGAGCGGTTTCCACAAGGAGCGACCAGTGACGGATCGCCTGGCCATCATCAAGATTCTGGTCGAACAGTACGGACTGGATGTGAATTGGCAGGATGACTATGGCATCTCTCCCTTGATGGTCGCCGCCAACCTCGGCGACCTTCCCATCATCGAATACCTGCTCGAGCAGGGCGCGGATCTCGGCGCCTACGACCTCGGCAAGAAGAACGACGGTCAGTTCGGTGCCAGCATCGAACCCCTGATGCCGATCGACTATGCGATCGGAGTCGGTACTTTCCGTCCCAACAACGCCATCGTCTTCAACGAAGCAGCCTATGAGCTGATGAAGAAATTGATGGAAGAACGGGGCATCGCCCATACCACTTCCGAGTGCACCTTGCGCGGCTTCACCTGCGCAGCGGTGGACATGGACCCTCGCGCGGCAACACCGCGCACCATCATGCAAGCGCGCGCACGCCAGATCGGCCACCAGGTCGACGATGTCGCCAACTTCTCTGGTTTGGAAGTGAAGGAATCCGAGAAGTAATGGTTGCGATCACCGCGCCAGGCGGTGATCGCAGTTGAAGCGCGGCACTACTCGCTCCGCAAAAGATGAATCAGCAACCCGTGACCTTGGCGCGGGCAGCCTGCGTGAGATGTAGGTGATGTTCCAACTTCGGCGCGGATGCTGTCAGGAAGGACTTGACGTGTTCACTCTGGGCCGCTGGCAATAGCTGGTCGTTGATCAGCTGCAGCGCCATCTGATGTTGTTTTTCCTGCTCCTGCAGGAAGGTACAGACGAACTGGGCGTCGTCGAGGTTACGCAGGCTTCTGACCAGGGCTTCGCCATCGTCTTCCAGATCTTCGCTGAGGTTGCTGTCCTCGGTATCGAGTTCGCGATAGGTATCTTCGAGCAAGTCGATTTCGCGATCGGACGCACGATGATCGGCGATGAGGGCTTCAGCCACTTCGCGCACCGCAGTGTCGTCGGTGCGGCGCAGCGCCAGGCGTGCCAGGTCGATTTCCACTTCGTTGAGTGCTTCGATCACTTCGAGAATCTGGCCATCGGTGAGGGTTTCCGTGCGGGAACCGAACACGCCCTGGGCGGCAACGAAGGGGGTTGCCAGCGCCAGCGCGGCGACGATGGGAGCGAAGGTGGGCATTAGGTGTTTGTTCTTCATGAGCAGTTCTCCGAGAAGAAGTTGGAATGAGCCGAAAAGGCCACGGCTGCTGACGCGCTCTCGTAGAGGTTTTGCAAAGGACATGCCACGGGTGGCCAGGGGCTCACTGACGCGCAAGTAGGGTCGAAAGGTGGAAAAACAAGGCGAATCGAACACCGACGACTGCGAAGTGATGAGCGTCTGACTCATCCTTCCATTGCGTGCGGCAGATTTTACTCGGGCTCCATGCAAATTCTGCGCACGGAAACACACATGGAAGAGTCAGCGCAGCTCTGCTCTGCGACGATAGCTCATCGGTGGCATGCCCTCGGCCTGCTTGAACACCCGCGCGAAGTAGGCGGAATCCTTGTAGCCGAGGTCGAAGGAAATCTGATCCAGGGTTTCGCGCGTGTAGATGAGTCGGCGCTTGGCTTCTATCAACAGACGATCACGTATCAACTTCTTCGCCGTGCTACCCAAACTTTCATGACAGGCGCGATTGAGAGTGGAAGCGGAAACATGCAGCGCAGCGGCGTAGTCGCCGATCTTCCAATGCTGCTTGTAATGCTGTTCGAGTAGTTGCCGGAATCGACTCGTGAGTTGCATGTCGGATGGCTGGCCGGTGTCTTCCGCCTGCTCGAGCAGCAGACGCCGACGCAGCGTAAGGAGTACGAGCTTCACCAGCGAGAATAGCGCCACCTGCTGATCCTGACGTGGCACGCTCAACTCGTGCCGAATCTGACGCAGATAGAGAGCGAGTTCGCGGAACACGAGCGAACGTTGCTGGAAGCGCGCGATGCGGGGACGGGCGAGCGCGCCGTCGAGCAAGGTGCCGATGCCGTTCTCGGCATCGAGGCCCAGTTGGTCGATGGAAAGACTCAACACGAAGCCGTCCGTGCCCGGGCTGAAGACGAAGCCGTGCACCACGCCGGCAGGAACGGCAATCACGCACGCCCCCTTGTGCGAGGAAGTTTGTTCGTCCAGATGGACCTCCGCGCCGCCGCTGAAGATGCACAGGACCTGGAACAGATGCCCATGCCGATGCGGCTTGATCACCCAGCCGTTGCGTTCGCTGCGGGCCCGTATGTCTTCGATGTGAACGAACTCGGGCTTATGGCGGAAAGCGGTCTCACCATAGAGCGCAAAGAGAGGGATGGTTGGCGCGCTGTTCGTTTTTCTTGTCATGGCGCTCACCTCGCGCGAGAGCATACAGGCGAGCCGGATGGTTGTCATTTACCCATCCGGCAAGCGGCGCCATGGCAACTCATCTCGATCCGATCAGTGGCCTTACGACATCTCGTACAGCTGGTAGAGCTCGCAGGTACCTTGGCCCGCCACATCCAGAAAACGCCGCACGTATTGCAGAACCTGCTCCTTGGAATCGGCCTGCAACAAGGCGTAGCCGCCCAGGACCTCCTTGGCTTCGGCGAAGGGTCCGTCGATCACACTGATGCCAGCGGCATCCTTGCGTACCCGCACCCCGTTTTCGCCGAAGCAGACACCCTCGGTGGCGATCAGCCAGCCCTCCTTCATGGCCTCGGCAACGAGTTGCCCCATGGCGGCCATTTCTTCCTGCGTCGGCGGGCGCGCGATGGGTTCATGGGTGAAGATGCTGATGAAGCGCATACGATGCTCCTATGTTGTCGGTGACGTTCTTAGTCGCGCGAACGAAACGACAATCGACAGGGCGATGCAACTTTTTTTTTGAACGATAGGGATACTGGATCGGAGGGGGAAAGAGCAAGCCGGCAACACCGAAGCAGTGTCGCCGGCCTTGGAGCTTAGCGGGTCATCATGCTCAGAGTGTCATGACTGCGCTGCTGCTCGGGGATGATGCTGGTCGAAAGAAAACGACGCGTCGGTTCGGACAGGTCGTGAACTTCCTGTTTGTACTCGCGCAGCCCCTTGTCTTCGCCCTCTTCGAGCAGAGACAGAGCTGCCTTCTCACCGAAAGCCTTGGCGCCACCTTCGACCATCTTGGCGAAACCGCCCCACATGCCGGCGCTATCCACCGGACGGCCGCCTAGCGTGATGATGCGATCTTTCAGCAGACCAGCCCGATGGGCGTGGGACTGCCGCAGTTCGATCAAGCGCTGCACGGTCGGTACATCGGAACTTTTCTCGATGCACTGTGCGTAGGTTTCCACTGCAGCCAACTCGTTCTGCAGAAATTCATTGAGTTTGCTGATGTCTTTTTCATTGCTTGCTTGCATCTCATGTCCTCCTTTTACGACCTTGGGTCACAGGAGGCTACGCAAGGGTGGTGCCAAGTGGCGAAACTGCGCGGATTCCGCGGCTTTTCCCGGTTCAGCTCGGGTGTGTGAAGCAAGAGCTGAGCCGGTAATTTCGACAAGCTTCGGAAAAAATTTCAGAGGCTGAGCAAGTTTCGGTCTTACTCATCAGGAATCGTCGGTTCGACCAAATGCCGCAGTTGTTCGAGTGATTCCTGCCATCCGAGGTAACAGGCTTCGGCCGGAATGACATCGGGGATACCGGATTGTGTGATGTTGATTTCGGTGCCACAGGAAACCTGTTTGAGTTCCACCGTCACTTCGGTGGTGCCGGGCAGATTGGGATCATCGAACTCGTCGGTGTAACGCAGCTTGCGGTTCGGAACGAGCTCGAGATATTCGCCACCGAAGCTGTGTGTGCTGCCGGTGCTGAAATTGGTGAAGCTCATGTGATGTGTGCCGCCGACGCGCGCATCACATTCATGCGAGGTCGCGGTAAAACCGTAAGGCGGCAACCACTTCACGAGAGCGGCGGGATCGAGAAAGGCGCGATAGACGCGCTCGGGCGTGGTAGCGAAAACGCGATGCAGTCTGACTGTGCTGGCCATGGTGAAGCTCCTGGGTCGTTGTCCATCCGACCTTTAGACGAACGACCACGGCCGTAATCGACAGCTGACGCAGAATTTGCTCATCGCCGTGAGCAGGAACTGTCACGGCGATGAGCGTTGGGTGCATCGAGCCTCAGAGTTTCCAGGCGAACTTGATGCTGCCGGTCTGACTCGCGAAGCGGCTGCCGCGCTCGTTCTCGTAGACGAAGCGAGCTTCGAGTCGCTCGTTCCATTCCACGAGAAGGCCTGTGGCCCAGCGGGTCGAGCCGGTGCCCGGGTCATAGGCAACATGAGTCACCGTGTCGGGCGTGAAGCCATCCGGCAAGCGTACGTCGACCTCGAGATCACCGAAGCGCACGCGTCTGCCCACTTCGACCCAACCCCGCGCCGTGGCCTTACCCAGCGCGAAGCTTTGGTTCAGCTGTACCGAGCTGTAGAGATCCGGTACCACGTTGGTGCTGGAGTGCACCTGCATGTTGAACTCGCCGGCGCCGCGTTCGCGGTAGCCTCGATCACGCACCACCGGCACGTTGAGCTCGAGTGCGGGCGTGACGCTGAACCCGGAGTCGAAGGCGAAGTCGTAACCACCACGCAGACGAGTGCTGAATAGCCAGTGTTCGCGATCGGACTTGGCGATGGCCTCTGCACCGGGCGCATCGATCCAGCGTTCACCGTCATCCCAACCGTAACCGCCGACCAACGACGCGGAACCGAACAGGTTGCCATCGACGTATTTGAGGATGCCGCCGAAGGCGACGCGGTTGCCGACAGAGTGGGCGAGGTCGAGATGGGCGTACTCCGTGCGCGTGATGCCGCCGCTCAGACCGACGTAGAGCTTGTCGGAATACTGCTGCTGCCAACCGGCATTGAAGCCCCAACTATGACCTTTCTGCTGCCCATCGCCCAGCGACATGTCGTCGTAGATGAGTCGGGTCCAGGCACAGCTGCCCTGCTCGATGGCACTGGTTTTACCGAGGTCGCGATCACCACAGCTCTGCAGCTGGTTGGCGGCGTACCACGCGGCGGCCAGCGCCATCTCGGCATCGGAGTAGCCGAGCGCGAAGTTGTCGAGCGCGGCAGTCACACGGTCGATCTCCGGCTCGTTCGCCAGATCGAGCAGGTAGTCGTACAGCTCGGAGACCTCATCGGAGCCTTCCGCTATCTCCGGCAGAACGCCGGAGTTGGCCTGAGCGTTGGCGATGTCCGCCGCGATCTGCAACGTGGGTGGCAGCGCCGCGCGCAGACCACCACCGCCGTAGTTCACGCTCGCGCCCGTCACGGTAACCTTGTTGCCGCTCTGCTGAATGTTCAGCGTGGTCGAGGCTCCAGAGGCGCGTACGCCATTGGCACGAACGGCAGGCTTGGCACCAGCCGAGATGATGTCCTGTGCCTTGAAGCCCGACGGCAGCGAGGTGAGTTCCACCAATACCTGGCCCTGGCCGTGGTCGTTGTAAGTGGCGGAAGAGATGGAAGGCGCTCCACCCCCCTTGCCGGATATCTGCACCACGTGCTGGCCGTAATTGTGATAACTCAACTTGGGCCCGCTCAGGTTGCCCGTGAGCTTGCCCCAGTTGTTGACGGCTCCACCCAAGGCATTGGTGGCGTCGATGCTGCCGAACACCTGGCCCTTGGGGGCGATGTCTATCTGGGCCCGCCCTGCGCTCAGCTGCAATGCAGGCACCTGGTAGACGTTGAGCTGCCCAGAGCCATCCGGAGAAGGCACGCTGCGCAACGTGCCCAGTACTGCAACGAAGTTGCCGCTGTCAGTGAGAGTGGTGCCGGCGGCCTTATCCGTGAGCTTCATGAGCACGGTACCACCGCTGACGGTTCCACCCTCCTCGATTCTGAACTGGTTGTTCAGATTGCTCATCATGTCGACGATGGTGCAGCCGGATGCGCAGTCGGTCGCGGCGTTGGTTCGGCTGATGGTGAGCTGTGCGCCCTTGTGCACGTTGAGCATGTTGACACCGCCGTTGTAGTTCTCCATGGCCACGAGGCCACCGACTTGTGCGGTGCCCTTCAGCGCGCCGCTCACATCGACCTGCACGGCGGCTGCGTCGCGGTTGCCCTGCCTGTAGGTGCCGACGAAGCCGTTCTGCGCGCGCACCGCCCAGGAATTTCGGCCCGAGACCGAGATCTGGCCGGCCAGCGAGAGCCTTTGCGCCGGAGTCCCGACCACCGAGTTGCCGAGGGTGACGATGCCGTGCGCTTTCTCGCCGGCGGTACTGATGTTGGAGGTTGAGGCAGTCGTGATGTTGATGCGACCGTTGGCCACGATGCCGGCACCGCCGTAGACCAAGGCATTGTCCGCAGCGAACACTGTCTGCGTCGCGGACAGTGCCTGCGCATAGATGCCGTGTGCGGCCATACCCTTGGTGCTGATGCTGCCGTTGAGCGTGACGTCGACGCCGCCGTTGCGATCGGTGGCGGTGCCACTGTTCTGCACCGAGTAGTTGGCGTTGAATTTGTATCCGCTCGAGTTATGCGCGAAGTTCAGCACGCCACCGCCGGCGTTGAGCGACTGCGCCACGATGCCGATGGCACCGTTCCCCGTGGTGCTGATGTTGAAACGTGAACCGGCGCGATCGAGGACAGCCACCCTGCCGCTCTTGGAATCGATGTTGTCCCTCCAGGAACCCTGGAGCAGGAGATCCAACTCGATCGGAGGGGAGAAGAGCGGGCCCGGGGAACCGTACGAATGCTGCACGAAACCACCGCCGCCACCGATCGACTGCGCCACAATGCCGTGCGCCACGACACCGCTCGTGCTGATGGTGCTGCCACAGTTCTCTTGCGCGAAATTCCCCGCGCAACCGACGTTGACGCTGCCGCCATTGCCACCCGTACCCCCGGTGGCGCCCGTGGTCAGACGCAGCTTGGCCAGCGCATCGTTGCCGTTGACGACCGTGGCCAGACCACCACCGCCGCCGATCGACTGCGCCAAGATGCCCACGGCGTTGTACCCCGAGGTGTTGACCTTGGTCGCACCGACGAACACCGTGTTGCCACTGCCTCCACCTCCGCCGGAGCCGCTCAGGGTGAGGCCAACCGTGCCGCTGTTCAGACCGACGTTGCCGGCCGCACCGCCGCCACCTCCGATGCTTTGCGCCACGATGCCGTTGGCGTTGAAGCCCTTCGTGGTCACGCTGCCGGTGCCGAAAGAAGTGACCACACCGCCATTGCCTGCGGTGCCCCCCTTGCCGCCCATGGCGAAGTTCACCGAGGAGCCGCTCATGTAGGTGTAGTTTTCGAAACCGACGCCGGCAAGGCCTCCCTCACCGCCACCGCCTCCCACACTCTGAGCGAACACGCCGTAGGATCCGCCGCCTTCCGTGGTGATGCTGTCGTTCTTCAAGGCGAGGCCGACCGTACCGCCGTTGCCGCCACCACCACCCGAGCCGCCCAAGGAAAGCCCGAGCGTGTAGGCACCGACGCCCTCGGCACCGGTCGTGAGCGCACTGCCACCGCTACCACCGCCTCCGCCAAGCGATTGCGCGAACACGCCGTACGATTGATTGCCCACCGTATGGATGGTGCCGGACGAGGTCAGTGAAATCGTGTTGCCGTTGCCAGCCGCACCACCCTTGCCACCGAGGTTGGCGTTGAAGTTGAAGCTGCTCTGCCCGGACGGCCCCTTCTGCCTGGCTTGGTTCTGCAGCCAAGCCTGGGCGGAGGCAAGTTTCTCGGCGAACAGCGCGTCCCGCATCGACAAGGTCGAAGGCAGCGAGCTCGTGATGGAGTAACTGTGGCTGTCCCCACCGTGGCCGCCACCGCCGCCGATCGACTGCGCCAGCAGGCCGGGGGAACGTACCCCCGTCGTGGTGATCTTGGTGGAGTTCTCGAGCTTCACGTTGACGACACCACCATGGTTGCCGCTACCACCGGAGCCACCGAGATTCACCGTGGTGTTCAGGGCGCGGCCCTGGTTGCTGCCTGCCTCGTTCTTGTTGAGCGATCCCGCCACCGAAAGCGCGAAGACGTTGCCGCCGCTGCCGCCACCGCCACCGATCGACTGCGCGAAGATACCGGCGGCATGTGCGCCGTGGGTGTCCATGGTGCCGTTGTAGTTCACGGTGACCGTACCGCCCACACCGCCCGAACCACCGCTGCCACCCAGATTCACGCTAGCCGTGCCAGCGCTGCCTTCCCCTTTCTGCAAAGCGAGGGCGTAGTTCTTGACGGTGCCGCCGTTGCCACCACCTCCGCCGATGGACTGCGCCTTGATGCCAGCGGCCCGGTCGCCGAGCGTGGTGATGCGGGTAGTGGCCCAGGCGCCAGTGCTACTGGTATTGACCGTCACCGTTCCACCGCTGCCGCCGCGACCGCCGCTGCCACCGAGGTTGACCCCCAGGCTGTAGGCGGAGCTGCCCACGGCAGCGCCTAGGTTGAGCACACTGCCGCCGTTACCGCCGCCACCGCCGATGGATTGCGCCAACACGGCATCAGCCTGCATCCCGACGGTCATCAGGGAACCGGAGCCGGTCTGTACCTCCACCAGGGAACCGTTGCCGCCATTGCCACCACGGCCGCCGAGATTCAGGGCCAGACTGCCACTGACGTTGCTGGAAGCAGCACCGTTGATGTTCAGGGTTTCACCGCCGGCACCACCACCGCCGCCAATGGACTGTGCGACGATGGCCTGCGCGAAATTGCCATAGGTGCTGATGCTGGCGTCGAGGTTCTCCACCGCCACGCCGCCGCCATTGCCGCCGTTGCCACCGGCGCCACCCAGGGTGAACGAGGTGGACAGGCTCGCGCTGGAACCGGCTGCGATCGCGGTGCTGATGGCACTGCCACCGCTACCGCCGCCGCCACCGAGACTCTGGGCGAAGATCCCATAGGAACGCTCGCCGAGGAGCGTGGGGTTCAGGGCGTCCAGCGCTGCCAACTCGCTGGCATTGATGTAGGTGTTTTTCAGCGCGGCACCGGTGACGATGCTGGCGCCCTTGTTCTGCGTGACGCGTACCGTATCCGCATTGCCGCCGTCGCCACCCCTGCCGCCGACGGCTGCCGAAGCGGAGAAATTCGGACCGAGCGTACCGGAAATGGCGCGACCGCCACTGCCACCGCCGCCGCCGATGCTTTGCGCGCGAATGCCGATGGCATCGGAACCAGAGGTCGACAAACTGCCGGAATTGGTCACGTTGACGAGACCGCCCGTGCCGCCGCTGTTGCCTTCTCCACCCATGGTGAAGTTGACGAACAGGTTCCCGCCGCTGGCCCAGCCACCGTCACCGCCACCGCCACCGATCGATTTCGCGGACAGCGCATCGGCCTGTCCGCCCTGTGTGGTGATGGCACCGACGTTCTGCAGGATCACCTTGCCACCGGCACCGCCGCCCCCACCGTCACCACCGATGGCGAGACCCGCGGCCAACTTACGCACTCCACCGTTGCCGCCGTTGCCACCGACGCTGAGGGCATGGACACCGTCGCTGCCGGCGCCAGTGGTCGAGATCGTGCCCAGGTTGACCCCGGTCACCAGAGAACCGGAGTTGCCTCCAGTGCCGCCGCTGCCCGCAGAGCTCCAAGGCCACCATGAACCATCAGCCCCGCGGCCGCCGAAGCCACCTTCGCTGAGCGCGTACATGGCAGTCGCATCGTTGCCGGTCGTTCTGAGCGTGCCGGCATTGAGCAGAGAAATCGCGCCGCCGTTACCGCCCAGCCCCCCGCGTCCACCGCTGCCGGCAATGGCACCGGCCGAGCCACCGTCACCACCATTGCCACCGCGACTGTGGGCCAGGAGCGCCGCCACACCGTTGACGGAGATGAGACCGTCGTCGTTCAGCAAGCCAACGAAGATGTTGGAACCGTCACCACCGCGACCACCGGCACCGCCACTCGTGGCAAAGCCACCACTGTTGCCGACGCCACCGTTCATGCCTCGCGCAAAGACCGTCAGATTCTGGTTGGCTGGAACCGCGGGACTGCGCTCGCAGTAGTGGTCGAGCCAGAGCGGGCCCATGTTTTCGGCGTCGCGTCCGTTCGGTGCGGAGCGATTGGAGTTGTCGATTTTGATGCTGAAACCGGCATCGGGCGTGCGTGACATGTTGGCGATGCCGGGAATGAGCAGGCCCTGCTCGGTCCATTGCAGCGGGCTCTTGCAGGCCGCCGCGACTTCCCCGGCACCGAGGATTCCCGCCAGGCCCACGCCGGCCACGACCAGCGCGCGCCGCACGGTCCTGCTGCCGCTGGTGGCCTTGCCCTGGCGTCGTGCCAATTCCGAAGCCACCACCCAGCGATTCGAGATGCGGTTGTAGATGAGTCTGAAACAGTGGTTCATGCACCCTCCAAAACAAAGACGAGCGACCCGGACGAGCCAAAGGCCCGTTTGCACACGGCGGCCGGAAGGGCGCAGAAGACAGGGTGACGAAACGTCCGCGACAGACAGCGGGCGCAACAGGGAAAGTCCCCTCGAGGGGCTTCTTATGCGACGGTCGGTACTGCGGTCCTGCTCGTCCGGGGTGGCGGCGGGGCTCTGCGCCACCCCGGACATGCGCTCCAGGTAGACAACGCCCGGATCACCACCCAAAAGTATTAATTAATTCGTTTTGTTACAAGCCGGCTCGGAGGGAGAGTCAGGAATTCGGAACGATCAATTGATCCCGATCGGTTTTTCGCCTTCCCAAAAACAAAAATCCCCGCGAGTGCGGGGATTTCGTTTTGGAACCACTTCGGCGCAAGGCCGCAAGGGCAGTCTTGGCTGGTGCCGGGACGAGCCCGGCACCGGAGCAGGACTTACATCATGTCCATGCCGCCCATGCCGCCCATGCCGCCCGGGCCAGCAGCCGGTTTTTCTTCCGGATGCTCGGTGACCATGCACTCGGTGGTCAGCATCAGACCAGCCACGGAGCCGGCAGCCTGCAGAGCGCTACGGGTCACCTTGGTCGGATCCAGGATGCCCATTTCCAGCATGTCGCCGTATTCGCCGGTGGCAGCGTTGTAGCCTTCGTTACCTTTCAGGCTGCGTACTTTGTCGAGTACTACGGAGGCATCCACGCCAGCGTTGGTGGCGATCTGACGCAGCGGAGCAGTCAGAGCGCGCTGCAGGATGGACAGACCCACGTTCTGGTCTTCGTTGTCGCCCTTGAGGCCTTCGATGGCCTGCAGAGCACGTACCAGAGCCACACCGCCACCAGGTACCACGCCTTCTTCAACGGCGGCGCGGGTAGCGTGCAGAGCGTCTTCGACGCGGGCTTTCTTCTCTTTCATTTCGATCTCGGTGCCAGCACCGACTTTGATCACGGCAACGCCGCCGGCCAGTTTGGCCACGCGCTCTTGCAGTTTTTCGCGGTCGTAGTCGGAGGTGGTTTCTTCGATCTGCTGACGGATCTGATTGACGCGACCTTCGATGGCTTTCGGATCACCAGCACCGTCGATGATGGTGGTGTTGTCCTTGGTCACGATCACGCGTTTGGCCTGACCGAGATCCTGCAGGGTGGCGCCTTCCAGACTCAGACCGACTTCTTCGGAGATAACGGTACCGCCGGTCAGAATGGCGATGTCCTGCAGCATGGCTTTGCGACGATCGCCGAAGCCCGGAGCTTTGGCAGCGGCCACTTTGACGATGCCGCGCATGTTGTTCACTACGAGAGTGGCCAGCGCTTCGCCTTCTACGTCTTCAGCGATGATGAAGAGCGGACGGCCGGACTTGGCGGAAGCTTCCAGGATCGGGAGCATTTCGCGGATGTTGGTGATTTTCTTCTCGACCAGGAGGATCAGCGGGTTGTCGAGATCGGCAGCCATGCTTTCCTGGTTGTTGATGAAGTAGGCGGAGAGGTAGCCGCGGTCGAACTGCATACCTTCCACTACGGACAGTTCGTTCTCGAGGCCGTTGCCGTCTTCAACGGTGATGACGCCTTCTTTGCCTACTTTGGCCATGGCTTCGGCGATGATGTCACCGACGCTCTGGTCACTGTTGGCGGAGATCGTGCCTACCTGGGCAATGGCTTTGCTTTCGGAACAGGGCTGGCTCATCTTGCTCAGCTGTTCAACCACGGCAGCAACGCCCTTGTCGATACCGCGCTTGAGGTCCATCGGGTTCATGCCGGCGGCTACGGCTTTCAGACCTTCGTTCAGAATGGCCTGAGCCAGTACGGTAGCGGTGGTGGTACCGTCACCTGCCTGGTCGGAGGTCTGGGACGCAACTTCCTTGACCATCTGTGCGCCCATGTTTTCGAACTTGTCCTTGAGGCTGATTTCCTTGGCTACGGACACACCGTCTTTGGTCACGGTGGGAGCGCCGAAGGACTTGTCGAGCACCACGTTGCGGCCTTTCGGGCCGAGGGTCACTTTGACCGCGTCTGCCAGCAGGTTGACGCCTTTCACCATCTTCTGGCGGGCGCTGTCACCGAATATTACGTCTTTAGCCATTGTCAGATTCCTGTCTTGCTATAAGTGATTTAGTGAGATTGGAGCACGAGGCGGGGATCAGTCTTCGAGCACGCCGAAGATTTCGCTTTCGCTGAGGATGAGGAGCTCTTCGTCGCCCACCTTCACAGTGTTGCTGGCGTATTTGCCAAAGATCACCTTGTCACCCACTTTCAGGTCGACCGGCTTGATGGAGCCATTGTCCAGGATGCGACCGGGGCCTACTGCAAGGACTTCGCCCTGAGCCGGCTTTTCAGCAGCCGTACCGGGCAGCACGATGCCACCAGCGGTTTTGGTTTCTTCTTCCTTACGCTTTACCACTACACGGTCTTGTAATGGACGAATTTTCATTGCTTGTTATCTCCAACGTTACTTAAAGCTCATGTGGTGCCGGAACTCCCGGCCCGATTGAAACCCCCGGGAAGCGGGAATGGCGTCATGCTCCCCTCTCCCCCCAGTTTGGTGGCACAGAGATGGGGCTAGGGCTTTGGATTTCAATGCCCCATCAACTAAAAATTTCTCATTTCCCTTCGCGTTCGTTCTCCCCAGGCAACAAGGTATCGATCGGCTCGTTTTCACGGGTGTATTCACCCTCGAAGAAATCGCCGCGCCGAGTCTGACCCGCGCCGCCGCGGAAGGTATAAGTCGTGAAACCGAAGCCCCGCGAGCCCATGCCCAGCGCCTGCAAACGCCCCGAACGCATCAGCCAGTGCGCGATCACCTTGCGCAGCGGCGGCAGGATCACGACCAGCGCCACGATGTCGGAGAGAAAACCCGGCAACAGCAGCAGGACGCCGGCGATGGCCAGCAACAGACCTTCCACCACTTCCTGGCTGGGCACTTCCCCACGCTCGAGCCTGGCCTGCACACGCGCCATCGTGCTCAGACTCTGCACGCGCAGCAATACCACGCCGGCAACGCCGGCGAGGATCAGCAGCGCAATGGCCGACAGGGCGCCAATGGCGCTGCCGACCTGAATCACGAACCAGAGCTCGATGATGGGAAGGAGCAGTAAAAGCAGGAATAATCCGCGCATGAAACGTTCCGCCAAGGGTCAAACCCCTCACATGAGGGCAGCCGCCGAGGGATCAAGGGCCGACTCTCCCACGACGATCTCGTTGAGTCTGCGCGAGGAAATCTGGCAGTGGGTGGCGGCGATCCCGCCGGGCCGCGTCGCCACCTATGGGCAGATCGCCCGCCTCTGCGGCTTTCCCCGCCACGCCCGCTATGTCGGCACCACGCTCAAGCACCTGCCCAAGGGCACGACCCTGCCCTGGTTCCGAGTGCTGCGCGGCACCGGCGAGCTGGCCTTCGCACCTGGTGGCGCCGCCTGGAAGCGTCAGAAGGCACTGCTCGAAGCCGAGGGCGTTCTGATGCGCGGCATGAAAGTGCCGCTCAAGAGCTACCAGTGGGACCTGTGAGTCACGCGGCTCCGCAGCAAAACTCCCTCGTTCGTTGCATGGCTCCGCTCAGTCGCGGAAGTTGTTGTATTGCAGCGGCAGACCGAAGTCGCCCTGACGCAAGGAAGCGATGACTTTCTGCAGATCGTCGCGCTTGGCGCCGGTCACGCGTAGCTTCTCGCCCTGAATCGCGATCTGCACCTTCATCTTCAGATCCTTCACGTGCTTGACGATCTTGCGGGCGATGTCGGCCTCGATGCCCTGGATCACCGTCACCTTCTGCGTGGCGCGTTGGCCGACCACCACCGGGTCTTCCACCTTGAGGCAGGCGATGTCTATCTGCCGTTTGACGAGGCGCCCCTTGAGGATGTCGAGCATCTGCTGCAGCTGGAAGTCCACCTGCGCGTTCATGGTGATCACGTTGTCCTTGAGTTCGAACGAAGCATCGACTCCCTTGAAGTCGAAGCGGTTGCCGATTTCGCGATTGGCCTGGTCGACCGCGTTGGTCAGTTCGTGGGTATCGACTTCGGACACGACGTCGAAAGAAGGCATGGATTCTCTCCCTGGTAACGAGGCCCGGATGGAGCCGGGCCGCACTGCAAAAGGTGGGATTCTGGAGAAGCCTGCCACGCGGTGCAATGGCACTCACTGCAGCTCCGCCGCTACCGGTGCGACGAAGCTGCGATCCGAGTGCAGGACGCGACTCGCTGTGCCGACTCAGAAGCTGAGTTTGCTGATATCACCCAACTGGTTGTCGAGCTCGTTGGCGCGCTGGGCAGCGGGACGCGCCTCGGCGCGGGCGACGTAGTCGACGAACACCGGGTCGGGCTCGAGCTTCTTACAGAAGATGTTCCAACCCAGATGACTGGAGAGCAGCAGGTCGGCCATGGTGAATTGCTCGCCGCAGAGCCAACCACCTTGCGCCAGTTTCTGACGAATGACGTCGAGGAGTTCGTCGGGCAAGCCGCAGCCCGCGGCCTGACGATTCTCCGCATCGATGCGCCAGCCCATGGCGCGCGCCGTCATCGCCATTTCCACCGGTCCGGCGATGAAGAACATCCAACGCAGGTAGGTGGCACGTTCGGGCGTACCCAAGGCCGGCGCCAGGTTGCATTCCGGGAAGCGCTCGGCCAGCCAGGCGCAGATGGCGGCGACTTCGGTGACGACGATGTCGCCCTCCACCAAGGTCGGCACCTTGCCCATCGGGTTCAACGCCAGAAACTCCGGCGTGCGCATCTGCTCGCCGAACTCCAGCACCTGCACGTCGTAGGGCTGAGCGGTTTCCTCGAGCGCCCAGCGCGTGATGCGGCCACGGGAAAAGGGATTGGTGTACAGCGTCAGCTTGCTTGTCATGGTGATCTCCTATCGCTTGGCGGGTAGCCCCATGCCACCCGGACGTGCGCACGATAGAAGCCAATGAGGCTAATATCCGTCCTAATTAAGCAGGAAAATTTCTGCCACCAATCCTCCATCCCGGAGCCGGCCCATGAACCGCCCCACCACCCGCGTACTGGCCCTGCTGGAACTCTTGCAGACCCACGGTCGCCTTTCCGGTGCCGAGATCTCGGAACGCCTCGGCGTCGACCGCCGCACCGTGCGCCGCTACATCACGGCGCTCGAAGATCTTGGCATTCCCGTCACCACCGAACAGGGACGCCACGGCGGCTACATGCTCGTACCCGGTTACAAATTGCCGCCCCTGATGTTCAACGACGAAGAAGCCGTGGCGCTTGCGCTCGGACTGTTGTCGGTGGAGATGCAGTCGTTGCTGGAATCCCGCGCCGCGGTTCACAGCGCGCAGGCGAAGCTGGAACGCGTGCTGCCGGACAAATTGAAACAGCGCATGGCGGCCCTGCGCGAACACGTACGTGTGATGCCGCAACGCCAACAGCCCAGTTGGGACAGCGAGGTGCTGTTGGTGCTCACCGAAGCCACACAGCAACGTCGCCGCGTGCGCATGCACTACTGCTCACCACGTGGTGAGCACATGGAGCGCGAACTCGATCCCTATGGTCTCGTCTTCCACAACCGCCATTGGTACGTGAGCGGCTGGTGCCCCCTGCGCAGGGATCTGCGCAGTTTCCGGCTCGATCGTCTGTCGCAGGTGGAACTGCAGCCGTTGGAATTCACGCGACCAGAGCACTTCGACGCGGCACAGCATCTCAAGAGCTCCTTCGAAAAGGCCTGGCCGCGACACGAGGTAGAGGTACTGCTGCTGGATGTGGAGCCCGGCCGCATAATGGAATGGCTGCCACAGAATGGCACGAAACTGGAGCCGCAGGAGGAAGGACTGTTGCTCGTCACCAGAACCGACAGCCACTGCTGGTTCGCGCGCTGGCTGGCGCAATTGCCCTGCGAATATCGTGTTCTGAGCCCCGCAGGATTGAAGGAGGCAACGCGCGAACTCGCACGACGTCTGCTCGCCGCCGGCGCGTAAATCACAGGCCCAGAAACGCAGAAGGCGGGCACCAGGCCCGCCTTCGTTACGCAAGACTCGCGTTTCAGAGCACCATCAGACGGATGTCCGACAGAAGTTGGCCGAGGTAGGTGCAGAAGGCACCGGCATCGGCACCGTTCACGGCGCGGTGATCGTAGGAGAGCGAGTAAGGCAGCATCGTGCGCGGCACGAACTGCTTGGTCTTGGCATCCCATACCGGTTTCACCGCAGCGCGGGACACGCCGAGGATGGCGACTTCCGGTGCGTTGACGATCGGCGTGAAGCCGGTGCCACCGATGTTACCCAGGCTGGACACGGTGAAGCATGCACCTTCCATCTCTTCCTTGCTCAACTTGCGATCCTTGGCCTTGGCGCTGAGCGTGGCCACGTCGGCCGCGATCTGCCAGATGGATTTCTTGTCGGCATCACGCACCACAGGCACTACGAGACCCGCCGGCGTAGCGACGGCCACACCGATGTGCACGTATTTTTTCTGGATGAGCTTGGTGCCGGAAGAATGCAGCGACACGTTGAACTGCGGATGGGCCAAGAGCGCCTGCGCAGCGGCCTTGATGATGAAGGGCAGCGGCGTGAGCTTGATGCCTTTCTTCTCGGCCAGCGCTTTCTGAGCGGCGCGGAATTCTTCGAGGTCGGTGATGTCGGCTTCGTCGAACTGCGTGACGTGCGGCACATTGAGCCAGTTGCGCGCCATGTTCTGCGCGGTGACGCGGTGCAGCTTGGTCATCTCGACTTCTTCGATCGGACCGAACTTGCCGAAATCCTGATCGGGGATGCCCGGGATGCCGGCACCCACGCCGCCGGAAGCAGCGGCCTTCATCACGGACTTCACGTAGGCGTGCAGGTCTTCCTTCACGATGCGGCCCTTGAGGCCGGAACCGGAAACCTTGGTCAGATCCACGCCCAGTTCGCGCGCGAGCTTGCGTACGGCCGGACCGGCGTAGACCTCGCCACTGGTGGCGCTGGGTTCGGTAACGGCGGCAGGTGCAGGAGCAGCCGCTGCGGGAGCCGGCGCAGGTGCCGGTGCAGCGGAGGCCGGTTTCTCGGCCGGCTTGGAGGCTTCGGGCTGCGGTGCCGGCGCTGCGGCGGCGGAAACTTCCATCTCGAGGATCAAGGAACCCTGCGAGACCTTGTCACCAACCTTCACCTTGATGGCGGTGATCTTGCCGGCCATCGGCGAGGGCACTTCCATCGCGGCCTTGTCGGTTTCGAGCGTGATGAGACCGTCTTCCTTCTTCACCACGTCGCCGACCTTGACCAGGATGTCGATCACGTCGACATCGGTGGCACCACCGAGGTCGGGCACGGTGACCGGCTGAATGGAGGTGGTGGCCTGCGCTGGAGCCGGCGCTTCGGCCTTCGCCGCAGCCGGAGCCGCAGCGGCAGCCTTCGGTGCTTCCTGTTTGGCTTCCTCTTTCGGAGCAGCCGGCGCGTCACCGGCAGCATCCGTTTCGAGCAGCAACAGGTCCGAACCGGTTTTCACCTGGGAGCCGACCTTCACCAGCACTTCTTTCACCACGCCGCCCTTGCTGGCGGGAATTTCCATGGCGGCCTTGTCGCTTTCCAGCACCACGACGGAAGCATTCGCCTCGATGCTGTCTCCCGCTTTTACCAGGACCTCGATGACCTCGACCGCGTCATCAGTGCCCAGGTCGGGAATCAGAATTTTTTCCACTGCCACGTGTTTACTCCTGCAATTGTTCTGATTGTGCTAGGGCCGGCTTACACCAGTACCGGGTTGGTTTTCTCGGGATCGAGGCCGAAGGACTTGATGGCGTCACTGACCACCGACGGCTTGATCTGTCCCTGCTTGGCCAGCTCGTTGAGCGCAGCCACCACCACGTAGTAACGGTTGACCTCGAAGAAGTGGCGCAGCTTCTCGCGGCTGTCGCTGCGACCGAAACCATCAGTGCCCAGCACTTTGTACGGTGCCGGCACGAAGGCACGGATCTGGTCGGAGTAGAGCTTCATGTAGTCGGTACAGGCAACTACCGGGCCTTCGCGCTGCGACAGCAGTTCGGTGACGTAGGCCTTCTTCGGCTCGGCTTCCGGATGCAGCATGTTCCAGCGGTCGACAGCCCGACCATCGCGTGCCAGCTCGTTCATGCTGGTGGCGCTGTAGACGTCGACGTTGACGTTGTAGTCCTTACGCAGGATGGCGGCAGCCTCACGCACTTCGCGCAGGATGGTACCACTGCCGAGCAGACGTACGCGCAGTTTGCTCTTGGCGACCTTGTATTCCTTGGCATCGCCGTCTTCGAGCAGGTACATGCCCTTGAGGATGCCTTCCTGGGAACCTTCCGGCATCTCGGGGTGCGCGTAGTTCTCGTTCATGACGGTGATGTAGTACCAGACGTTCTCGTCGTTCTGGTACATGCGGCGCATGCCGTCCTGGATGATCACGGCCAGCTCGTAGGCGTAGGTCGGATCGTAGCTGATGCAGTTCGGGATGGTCGCGGCCATGAGATGGCTGTGACCGTCTTCGTGCTGCAGGCCTTCGCCGTTCAGCGTGGTGCGGCCGGCCGTACCACCCATCAGGAAGCCACGGGCACGCAGATCGCCGGCGGCCCAGCAGAGGTCGCCAACGCGCTGGAAGCCGAACATCGAGTAATAGATGTAGAAAGGAATCAGCGGATAGTTGTTGACGCTGTAGGAGGTGGCAGCGGAGATCCAGGAGCTCATCGCACCGGCTTCGTTGATGCCCTCTTCCAGCAGCTGACCTTTGACGTCCTCGCGGTAGTACATCACCTGGCCGGAGTCGGCCGGATCATAGAGCTGCCCCTTGGCGGAGTAGATGCCGATCTGACGGAACATGCCTTCCATACCGAAGGTACGGGCTTCGTCGGGAACGATCGGCACGATGCGTTCGCCGATTTCCTTGTCCTTCACCAGGTTCGTGAGGATGCGCACGAAGGCCATGGTGGTGGAGATCTCGCGATCGCCGGTGCCTTTCAGCTGCGCTTCGAACGCAGACAGTGCGGGAACGTTCAATTTGGCAGACTGCACGCGACGCTGCGGCAGGGCACCGCCCATGCGCTCGCGCACCTTGGCCAGGTACTGCATTTCCGGGCTGTCGGGAGCGGGACGGTAATAGGGAACTTTCTCGATGACGTCGTCGGAAACCGGAATCTCGAAGCGATCGCGGAAGGCTTTGAGTTCGTCGAGCGCCAGCTTCTTGGTGCTGTGGGTGGAGTTGGCGCCTTCGGCGGAGGAGAAGGCATAGCCTTTGATGGTCTTGGCGAGGATGACGGTCGGTTTGTCCGTGCATTCCACCGCCTGTTTATAGGCTGCGTACACCTTGAACGGATCGTGGCCGCCACGGTTGAGCTCTTCCAGCTCCTTGTCGCTGAGGTGCTCGACCATCTTGAGCAGTTCCGGGCTCTTGCCGAAGAAGTGCTCGCGGAAATAGGCGCCGCCACGGGCCTGATAGGTCTGCCATTCGCCGTCGACCACTTCGTCCATGCGAGCCTGCAGGATGCCGTCCTTGTCGGCCGCGAACAGCGGATCCCACAGACGGCCCCAGAGCACCTTGATCACATTCCAGCCGGCACCGCGGAAGATGCCTTCGAGTTCTTGAACGATCTTGCCATTACCACGTACCGGACCGTCGAGACGCTGCAGGTTGCAGTTGATCACGAAGTTGAGGCAGCCGAGCTGCTCGCGTGCTGCCAGCGCGATGGCACCCAGGGTTTCCGGCTCATCGCACTCGCCGTCACCCAGGAAGGCCCAGATCTGACGATCACCCAGGGGTACCAGGCCACGGTTGTCGAGGTATTTGAGGACGTGGGCCATGTAGATGGCCTGCAAGGGTCCCAGACCCATCGATACGGTCGGGAACTGCCAGTAATCGGGCATCAGCCAGGGGTGCGGGTAGGAGGACAGGCCGTTGCCGTCCACTTCCTGACGGAATTTGTCGAGCTGCTCCTCGGTCAGGCGGCCTTCGACGAAGGAACGCGAGTACATGCCGGGCGAGGCGTGGCCCTGGAAGTACACGAGGTCACCGAGGAAGCCGTCCTTGGGACCGCGGAAGAAATGGTTGTAGCCGACGTCGTAGAGCGTGGCGGAGGAGGAAAAGGTGGAGATGTGGCCGCCGAGGTCATAACCGAGCTTGCCTGCGCGCATGACCATGGCCAGGGCGTTCCAGCGGACGATGCCACGGATGGTGCGTTCCATCTTGGGATCGCCGGGCATCTCGGGCTCCGTGCCGGCCGGAATCGTGTTGCGGTACGGCGTGGTGAGCGTGCCGGCCCCCTGCCCCAAACCGGAGTCGCCAGTCTTGGCGGCCAGGCACTTCAGCAGGAACTGGGCGCGATCCATGCCCTGTTCCCGGATGACGGCAGCAATGGAATCCAGCCATTCCTGGGTTTCCTGTGGGTCGATGTCTCTCAGAAATTCAGTCATAACGATACGCTCGGATGGTCTGGTGCGGTGGTCGGTCTTGGTTCTTATTATGTGTAGTTAAATTACAGGAGCGCCGGATTCTACTGAAGGCCGCGCGGAAATATCAACCATTACAGGGGTTTATGTAGTAATACTACAAAGGCCCTGTCCTATTTGGTCGACACCTGGAAAAAACCCGTGATTTTCCGATTCCTGCCCTTGTAGTCAAACCGAAGGGCCGTTTCTCGACAGGTCGGCATAATGCCAGCCACCCCCGTTTAAGCAAGTGCAGCCCGTAGGCGGCCCCAGTCGAAGGCGGGACCGGGGTCGGTCTTGCGGCCCGGGGCGATGTCGCAGTGGCCCACGATGCGCTCGGGGCTCAGCGTGGGGTAGGCATGCAGAAGAGCCCTGATTACGGCGCTCAACTGCTGATACTGCGCGTCGCTGTATGGCGCTGCGTCGGTGCCTTCCAGCTCGATGCCGATCGAGAAATCGTTGCAGGCCTTGCGACCGACGTACTCCGATTGTCCCGCGTGCCATGCCCGTTGATCGAAGGCCACGTACTGCGTGAGCGAGCCGTCGCGTGCGATCAGCAGATGTGCCGATACGCGCAAGTGGCAGATCTCGGCGAAATACGGATGTCCCGCGGGATCGAGCCGATTGCAGAAGAGCTCGTCGACGTGGCCGCCACCGAACTCACCCGGAGGCAGACTGATGCCATGGATCACGAGCAGACTGATGTCCGAAGGGTCGGGCCGCTGGTCGTGGTTGGGCGAAGGCTGCCAACGCGCTTCGAGCAGCCGGTGTTCGTGTATCCGCATGAGCTTCCTGCAAACTGGAAAGTGGCAATGCTAACGCAAGTAATCACGGCACCGGCGTTTATAATGCGCCGCTTTTCGATTCGGCTTTTTTCGACGGATTCGCGATGACGGACACTCTCTACTTCACCGGCTTGCAGGACACGGTAGCGGCGGCGCTGCGGGAAGACATCGGCAGCGGCGACATCACGGCTCAGCTCGTGCCCGCCCATGAAAACGCGCACGCGACGGTGATCTGCCGCGAGGACGCCGTGATCTGTGGCCGCCCCTGGGTGGACGAGGTGTTCCGCCAGGTGGATCCCGAGGTGCGCCTGAGCTGGGCGGTCGCCGAAGGTCAGCGCGTGGCACCGAACGCCGTGATCTTCGAAGCCGAGGGACGCGCCCGTTCGCTGCTCACCGCCGAGCGCTGTGCACTCAACTTCCTGCAGACGCTGTCGGGCGTCGCCACCGTCGCGCGCTCCTATGCCGACCTCGTCGCCCACACCAATACCCGCGTGCTCGACACGCGCAAGACCGTGCCCGGCCTACGCCTGGCGCAGAAATATGCCGTCGCCAAGGGGGGCTGTCAGAACCATCGCCTCGGTCTCTACGACGCCTTCCTCATCAAGGAAAACCACATCGCCGCCTGCGGTGGCATCCGCGCCGCGATCGCAACCGCACGCTCGCTCCATCCGGGCCGCCCGGTGGAAGTCGAGGTGGAGAACCTGGAAGAACTGGAAGAAGCGCTGCAGGCCCAGGCCGACATCGTGATGCTCGACAATTTCACGCTCGAGGGCATCAAACGAGCCGTCGAACAGACCCAGGGCCGCGCCAAGCTGGAAGCCTCCGGCGGCTATACGAAGGAAGCCCTGGTGGCAACGGCGGAAGCCGGCGTGGACTACATTTCGGTAGGGGGACTTACCAAACACGTGCGCGCCACCGATTTCTCGATGCGCTTCACCAGCAAGTCCTGATGCAAAAAGGGGCAGCTCAGGCTGCCCCTTCTCGTATCCGACACTCTCGTCTCAAAGCCTTTCGATCTTCACGTTGCGGAAGCGGACTTCGCCGGCACCGTACTGCAGCGAAATCGGGCCGCTGCTGTAGGTGGAATCGCGAATGTCGACGGTGGTGACGCCGTTGAACACCACGACGATGTGATCGCCCTGAGCCGTGATCTCGTAGGTGTTCCACTTACCGGCGGCATCGATCACTTCGCTCGGCGCGGCGAAGTGCACGAGACCACCGGTGCGCCCGCTCTGATCCGGACGCTCGTCGAAGATGTTGGCCTCGTAGGCATTGGTGTCGCGGATTTCGTCCGGGTTGGAGATGCGGAAATACACGCCGCTGTTGGCGGTGCCGGAGTCGACGTAGAACTCGAGCGAGATGCGGAAGTCGTCGAAGCTTTCCTGCGTCACCAGATGGCCGTTGCCGCTGGTGGCCACGAATTCACCGTTCTCGATGCGCCAGTTGGCATTGCCGATCTGACGCCAGCCGGCAAAGCTGCCGGACAGATCGATCACCTCACCCGCCGCGGCACTTCCTGCGCTCGACGCACCGTCCTCGCCGGAACAGGCGGCCAGCATGGCACTCAGCAACAGCGCGGATAGCACGACCTTGTAGTTTTTGGTTTTTCTCATCGTCTTCTCCTCTTTCCCAGATTGGGAGCCTCACGGGCTGTAATCAGAAACGGTAGTTGGATTTCACGTAGGCGAGCATGCCTTCGATGTTGGCATCGCGCCACGTGGCATAGGAATCCCAACTGCTGTACTCCTCCAGCGAACGTGCCATGGTGGCCTTGATCTCGGCATCGGACGTGCCGGCCCGCAGCAGCGTGGTGATCTCGTCCTTCAATTTTTCGATGTATTCGCGATGCTCGCGAATGTCTTCCAAGGTGCCGAGCTCCCCGTGGCCCGGTGCGACGATGTCGACGTTCATCTGTTCCAGGGCGGCGAGCGCGCCGATCAAACCATCGACGTCGGTGCCGGCGAAATCCTGGAACGGCAGACGTTTCACCCCTACCGCGTCGACGACGAACAGGATGCGCTCCTGCGGAAATACCATGTACACGAGATTGTCGGAATGGCTCACACCGAGGTAATAGAGGTGAACGCTCTTACCGCCGAGCTTCAGCTCGAGCTCACTGCTGAAGGTGAGATCCGGCTGTCTGACACCGCGATCGGCTTCGGCGATGCGGCGCGGCGCATTGGCATGCGCGATGACGGTGGCCTCGGGGAATACTTCGGCGCCCGAGGCGTGATCCCAGTGATCGTGGCTGTAGAGCACGTATTTCACCGGTTGCGCGAAACGCGCCTGCAGCTCGCCCTTGAGCCAGGTGGCGGTGTCCGCCGAAATCGGATCGGCCACCACAATGCCCTCCTCGCTCACCATGAACACTCCATAGTGGCCACCGCTCTGGAAGCGATAGACCTCACCCGCGAGCTGCGTGATGGCCCGCACCGGCTCTGCATCTTGCGCACTCACCAACGATGAAACGAAGAGCGTGAGAAAAACGAGAGGGGAGAGGTGGGGAAGAAAGCGGTAGGACATGGCGTAAGGAGTAGTTGGCGTGGAAGCGGTGTCTGATTCGACAAGCAAACCGCGATTATTATGCAAAAAACAAGGCCAAATTGCCGGCCGACACCAGAAACACAACCAAAGCCAGCAGTAATCCGGTCCTCTACGGGCCCTATCCTCACCCCTTTCCCGCCCAAAGGTTCGTCGACCATTGGGGCTCGATGCGCTGTCTCCCCACTTCCGGGCGCCACCCCATTCGACCACCTTATGTTCCAAAACCAGGGTAATCCCCGATATTCCTCCGCGGCGCACGCCTCTAGGATCGAGCAACTCCATGGTTTGGCATCGACCTCAGAGGGTCTGCCCATGCCCCGTACCCAGTCCTGTGCACTCTGGCCATGCACCGCACTTTCCGGCTCGCTCGCTGCGCAGAACGCTGCGGACATCGTCGGCCTACGGCTCGGTATGAGCGAAGACGAAGTCATGGCGACACTGGACGCCTACAACCCCGACATGAACATCACGATCGTCGAGAGCTACTACAGCTACACCGATGGCGTGGAGTACTTCGCGACGGCAAACTTCCTCGGCGAGCTCAGAGCCGGTTTGCCCAACAGCACCAGCTCGGAATTCATCATCAGCTTCACGCCGCCGCCGGAGGGCGGCAAGGTCTGGGCCATCGAGCGAAGCGGCCTCCGAAGTGGTGCGAGCGCTGGAAGAGGGCGCCATCCGTAAACGCGAAGGAGCCGCCCTGACGCCGCGGCTCTAGGAACCCAGCGACGCTGGCCGGCAACAGGTCCGACAGGAAGTCCCTGTTGCCGGTCAGCGCCGACCGGGACGAAGCTTCCGTCATCACCCTTAACTTTCCTGGCGAAACCCCTGGGCCTTACTAGACTGAGCCGCGTCCGCTCCCTACGCGTCTCGGCATGACTCACTTCGCCACACAGCACTCACCTACACTCACCGGTCTCGCCCCAACCCTGGTAGCGGCGCGACTGCTCACCTCCGATCTCGCCCAGCGCTGCTGTGCCGAATCCGCGAGCAGCAAGCTGCCGCTGCCACGCCTTTTGGTGGAACGCGGGCTGCTGTCGAGCCGCGCCATTGCCAGTGCCGCATCGCAGGCTTTCGGTTTGCCGCTGTTCGATCTCGATGTGTTCGACTTGCGTCAGGCGCCGCAGGGCGTGATCGATGCACGGCTTCTGCGCCAACATCAGGTGCTGCCGCTGAAACGGCAGGGTTCACGTCTCTGCCTCGGCGTTGCCGATCCCACTGCGCATGAAGCCTTCACCGAATTGAAGTTCCACACGGGCTGCACGCTGGAATTCGTGGTGCTGGAAGAAGACAAACTGCGGCGCGTGCTCGAGCTACTACTGCAGAACGAAGTAGAGGAAGAAGCAAACTTGGATGAACTTGCCGCGCTGCGCTTCGATGAAGGAACCGACACTGCGCTGACCTCCAAGATCGACGACAGTACGGTGGACGAAGCGCCCATCGTGCGCTTCGTGAACAAGCTGCTGCTCGACGCCATCCGCAACAACGCCTCCGACATCCATCTCGAACCCTACGAAAAACTCTATCGCGTGCGGCTGCGCCTCGACGGCTTGCTGAAGGAAGTGGCGCGCCCGCCACTTGCGAGTGCCGCACGTATCGCGGCGCGTCTGAAGATCATGGCCGGCTGCGACGTGGCCGAACGCCGTATTCCGCAGGACGGCCGCATTCGCCTCGATCTCACGCGCAGCAAGGCGGTGGATCTGCGCATGAACACGCTGCCGACGCTGTGGGGAGAAAAGATCGTGCTGCGTGTGCTCGATGCCTCCCATGCCCAACTCGGCATCGATGCGCTTGGGTTCGACGCGCGGCAGAAGCAGCGCTATCTCGAAGCCCTGGAACGACATCAAGGCATGATCCTGGTGACCGGCCCCACCGGCAGTGGCAAGACGGTGACGCTCTATAGTGGACTCAACATTCTGAATACGGGCGAACGCAACATCTCCACCGCCGAAGATCCCGTGGAAATCAACCTGGAAGGCATCAACCAGGTGGCGGTGAATCCCAAGGTCGGCCTCACCTTCGCCACCGCCCTGCGTGCCTTCCTGCGCCAGGATCCGGATGTGGTGATGGTGGGCGAGATCCGTGATCTCGAAACCGCCGAAATCGCGGTGAAGGCAGCGCAAACCGGTCATCTCGTCCTCTCCACACTGCATACCAACAGCGCACCGGAAACCCTGACGCGTCTGCGTGGCATGGGCATCGCCGGCTATAACCTCGCCACCTCGGTCACCTTGATCATTGCCCAGCGCCTCGCGCGCAGGCTTTGTCCGCACTGCAAACGGCCCGCGAAATTTCCGGCGAAGCTGTTGCTGCAGGAGGGTTTCGCCGAACGGCAACTGGCAGAGCTGAAGTTGTTCGAACCTGGTGGCTGTGAACGCTGCAACGACGGTTACAAGGGGCGCGTCGGGGTCTACGAGGTCATGCCCATCACCGAGCGCATCGCACGCGCCATCATGGGCGATGCCGATGCATTGCAGTTGGCAGGATTGGCGCGCGAAGAAGGCAGCATGGATCTGCGCAGCTCGATGCTGGCGAAGGTGGCTGCCGGTCTCACCAGTCTCAGCGAAGCGAATCGTCTGACATGAGCACCACGCAACATTGTTTCTGCTGGCGAGGCCGTGATGCACAGGGCGCACTGCATCGTGGCGAATCGCTGGCGGCGAATCGCGAAGCGTTACGACGGCAACTCTGCCGCCAGGGCTTGTATGAAGTGCGCGTGCAGCGCAAACGCAAGGCGCTGTTGCAACGAAGCACGCGTCTGCGCGCAGTAGAGATCGCACTGTTCACCCGCCAACTGGCGACGATGCTGCGCGCGGGACTTCCACTGGTGCAGGCCTTCGATCTCACCGCACAAACCTTGCAGCCGGGACCTTTGCGCGAACGCATCTCGCAACTGCGCGACGGCGTGGCCGCCGGCTTACCTTTCGCGAATGCACTGCGCCAGCATCCTCGCGACTTCGAACCGCTCTACTGCAATCTCGTAGCCGCTGGCGAAAGCTCCGGCACGCTGGACGTGCTGCTCGAACGTCTGGCGCAGCATCTCGAACGCAGCGAAGCCCTGAAGGCACGTGTGGCGAAGGCACTACGCTATCCGCTCATCGTGCTTGCAGTGGCCTTCGGGGTGACCGCCCTGCTGCTGGTGAAAGTGGTGCCGGCCTTCGCTGCCACCTTCGGCGATCTCGATGCCGAATTGCCCAAGCTCACGCAAGCGGTGCTGGCGATGTCGGAATGGACTCAACTGTGGTGGCCCTGGCTGTTGGGACTGCCCACTGGCGCCGCCTTGGTCCTACGCCTCGGCAGAGAACGCTCCGTCGCCTGCCGCCACTGGTGTGAACGTCGTCTGCTGCAAATTCCAGCCTTGGGTTCGGTGGTGAAACGCGCCGCTCTGGCGCGCTTGTGCCGTACGCTGGCCACGACCTTCGCCGCAGGACTGCCCTTGGTCGACGCACTGGCGGCAAGTGCGGGTGCCACTGGCAACGTCGTCTATCAGGATGCGGTGATGCAGGTGCGCAGCGACCTTGCCACAGGGCAGCGTCTGTCACGTGCTTTGCAGCAAAGCGCCTTGTTTCCGCCGTTGCTGGTGCAGCTCGTGGCGGTGGGTGAGGAATCCGGCACGCTGGATTCCCTCCTCGCGCGCTGCGCTGGCATCTACGAGGAAGAAGCCGACCGACTGACGGACAAGCTCACCGCCATGCTCGAACCTCTCATCATGGCCGTGCTGGGAGGCGTGGTGGGCGTGCTGCTCCTGGCGCTCTATTTGCCGATGTTCCAGCTCGGCAGCGTGCTTTGAACGCGGTGGCCGTTTACCATCGGCGCCGATCGTTCCCAGGAACTGAGCATGACATTTGTAGACCTCTGGCCGTTTGCGCTGAGCGTCGGGATCTTCGGCTTGATCATCGGCAGCTTTCTCAACGTGGTGGTACATCGGCTGCCACTGATGATGGAGCGCGACTGGCGTCAGCAGAGCCGTGAATTTCTCGGTCTCGAAGTGGAACCCGAACCGCTTTTCAATCTGGCGCGTCCTGCTTCCCATTGCCCTGCCTGCAAGCAAAGTCTGCGCTGGCGCGACAACATTCCCCTTTTCAGCTTCCTCTTCCTGCGCGGCCGCTGCCGTGCCTGCAAGACCAGGATCTCGCTGCGCTATCCGGTGCTGGAGCTCACCAGCGCGATCCTCGCAGTGTTCATCGCGTTGCAATTCGGCCTCAGCTGGCAGACGCTCTTCGCTCTGATCTTCGCGTGGACCTTATTGGCGCTCTCTGCCATCGACATCGACACGCAACTTCTGCCCGACAGCCTTACCTTGCCCTTGCTCTGGCTCGGCCTTCTGATCAATGCGCAAGGACTCTTCGTCACGCCGAGTGCTGCCATCATCGGTGCGGTCGCGGGCTACGTCGTGCTGTGGTGTGTCTATTGGCTTTTCAAACTGCTCACCGGGCGCGAAGGCATGGGCTTCGGCGACTTCAAACTGCTTGCAGCACTCGGCGCCTGGCTGGGTTGGCAAGCTCTGCCGCTGATCATTCTTCTCTCTTCCGTAGTAGGCGCAGTGGTGGGCATCGCCTTGATCGTGCTGCGCGGACGCGACCGTCATGCGGCCATTCCCTTCGGCCCCTATCTCGCCGCTGCCGGTTTCATCGCACTGGTCTGGGGGCCGGAATTTTCCAATGTATTGCTCGGTGGAGTCTTGCTGTGAGTAAACGCGGTCCCTATGTGGTTGGTCTCACCGGCGGCATCGCCAGCGGCAAAAGTGCCGTGGCGCGGGAATTCGCGGCACGCGGCGTGCCGGTGATCGATGCGGATCAGGTGAGCCGTGAAGTGGTCGAACCCGGCAGCGATGCGCTCGTCCAAATCGCAGCGCATTTCGGTAAGGAGATACTGTTGGCCGATGGCAGTTTGGATCGTGCCGCCTTGCGCAAACGCATCTTCAGTGAACCAGCCGAGCGCACCTGGTTGGAGAATCTGCTCCACCCCATCATTCGCCAGCGCATCCGCGATCGGATCGCGGCAAGCCAAGCACCGTGGTTGATCCTGATGGTGCCGCTCCTGTTCGAAGGTGGTGGTTACGATTTCGTGCAACGAGTATTGGTGGTGGACGTGCCGGAGGAAGTGCAGCGTGCGCGTGTAAAAGCCCGCGATGGCAGCGACGATGCCACCATCGATGGCATCATGGCGCGACAACTGCCGCGCGCGGAACGATTGGCACGCGCCGACGACGTGATCGACAATAGCGCCCCTCTGGCCACCCTCCCTCCACGCGTGGCCGAACTTGCAGCCCACTACGAGGAACTTGCGCATGAGTGGCATCAAACAGGTTAATTGCCCCACGTGTCAGAAGATCGTTCCCTGGACGGAAGAAGAGATCTATCGCCCCTTCTGCAGCAAGAAGTGCCAGCTGATCGACTTCGGCGAATGGGCCGCGGAACGCTACACCATCCCCGAAGAAGAAGGCGAAGCCCCCGACGATCCCAAGGACCGCGAGGGACCAGATCTGCATTGAGTCTTTCCTACGGTACTCGGCCTGTCAGCGCCGTTGCCTGCCAAATAGACATCACGCAAGCGAAGGCAACCCATTTGACACTGCAAAGAGCGAGCGCGCTCGTGGTGGCGACGCGCTTCACCGTGCGAGACTTCTCGAACGTTCAGCGAAGCGCGAATGAAGTCCGTAAGGAGATCGAAATGTCGCCGCTCAGGACAGCAACGCTTCCACAGCCTGCACGATCGGATAATTCGCAGCAGGGAAATTCACGGAGCGGAGCTCGTCGGGTGCATACCACCGCAACTCCTGACCCTCCATGCCACGTGGTTCGCCGGTGAAATCACGCACCACCCACACATCGAGCGTGACGCGCTTGTCATCGTAATCATGCGTGGTTACCAGCAAGGGCTCGGCACCACGCACTTCCAGCTCCAGCTCTTCGAACAACTCTCTGCGCAAAGCATCGAAGGGCGCCTCGTCACGCTCTACTTTGCCGCCGGGAAACTCCCACAGACCACCCTGATGTTTGTGTTTCGGGCGCAGTGCGAGCAGACAATGATTGCGTGCATCGAGAATCACTGCGGCCACCACGAGGATGGCCTGTGGTGACGGATGCTCAGGAACGGTAGTCGGCATTGATACTGACGTAGTCGTGGGAAAAGTCGCAGGTCCACAGGCGCTCGTTGACGGAGCCACGGCCCAAGACCACGCGGATGGTGAACTCTTCTTGATTGAGTACACGCTGCCCCTGCTCTTCCGTGTAGCTCGCCGCACGCGCACCGCGTTCGACGATCTTCACGTCATCGAGCCAGATCTCGATGGCTTCGAGGTCGAGATTCTGGAGCCCGGCACGACCGACCGCCGCCAGGATGCGGCCCCAGTTGGGATCGGAAGCAAAAAGTGCGGTCTTCACCAGCGGTGATTCCGCCACGGCGTAACCAACCTTCAGACACTCCTCGCTGTCGGCCCCCCCTTCGATGTCGACGGTGACGAACTTGGTCGCGCCTTCACCATCACGAATGATGGCCGTGGCGAGCGCAATGAAGACTTCCTGCAAGGCCGATTCGAACTGCGCGCGTGCCTCTGCGGAAAGACTGGAAAGACTTACGCCGCTTTTCCCGGTGGCCACCAGCATGCAGCAATCGTTGGTGGACGTGTCGCCATCGACCGTGACGCGATTGAAACTCTTGTCGGCCGCAGCCCGCACGAGTCGCTGTGCTTCTTCCGCGGTGAGACCGATGTCGGTGGCGATGTATCCCAGCATGGTCGCCATGTTGGGCTTGATCATGCCGGCGCCTTTCGAGATGCCGGTGATGGTAAGGGTGACACCGTCCAATACCACTTGCTTGGACGCTGCTTTCGGACGCGTATCTGTGGTCATGATGCCACGCGCAGCGAGATCCCACTTGTCGTCAGCGAGTTCCTGCAGCGCTTGCGGTAATACGGCAACGATCTTGTCGGCGGGCAAGGGTTCACCGATCACTCCGGTGGAGAACGGCAATACGGCATTCGTCGCAACACCGCTTTCTTTCGCCAAGGCTTCGCAGCAACGCTCTGCCGCGGCAAGACCATCGGCACCGGTGCCGGCATTGGCATTACCCGTGTTGATCAGGAAATAGCGCGGCATGCCTGCCGCAAGGTGACGCTTGCTCAGCACCACTGGTGCGGCGCAGAAGGCGTTGGTGGTGAACACACCTGCCGTGACACTGCCTTCGCACAATTCGAACACCACGACATCGAGACGGCCGGGCTTCTTGATGCCTGCCGAAACCGCTGCCAGACGCACACCCGGCACCGCGTGCAGCGTGCCGTAATCTCCATTTCCTACTGCCATGCTCTACCACCTACGCCCGGCGCCTCAGCCGGGCCCGTTCTTGTTCGTTCAGTCCAATTTGCCGTGACACTGCTTGTATTTCTGGCCCGAGCCGCATGGACACGGATCGTTGCGGCCGACCTTCGGCATGGTGGGAGCATTCTGCTGCGGCTGCTGAGCTCCGCCCGATGCCTGCATCTTGGCCTGCGCCTGTGCCAGCGCCTTGGCCTGCACCTGCGCCAACACGCGCTTGAGTGCTTCGGCCTGCGGCGTGTCCACCGGCTGCGCCGCGTGCAGTTGCTGCTGCACGATGCGTGCGGCCTCTTCGGCACGTTGACGCTCGATGGCATCGGCGTCCTGTTCCTTGCGGATGCGCACCAGGCTGAGGAACTTCACCACTTCGGATTGAATGTTGTTCAGCAAGGACTCGAACAACATGAAGGCTTCGCGTTTGTATTCCTGTTTCGGGTTCTTGCCGCCGTAGCCGCGCAGGCCGATGCCCTGACGCAACGCTTCCATCTGACCGAGGTGATCCTTCCACAGCGAGTCGAGGATCTGCAGGGTGATCTGCTTCTCGAAGAGACGCATGTTCTCGCCCACTTCGGCGCACTTGGCATCGTATTCGGCCTGGATGGCTTCGAGGATGCGCGCACGCAGCGGCTCTTCGAACAGCGTTTTGTCTTCCGCCAGCCACTGCGCCACCGGCAGCTTGATGCCGAATTCGCTCACCAGGCCCTGTTCGAGACCCGGGATGTCCCACTGATCGTCGAGACTGCCCGGCGGGATGTAGTTGCTGATGAAGTCGTTGACCGCGGTTTCGCGCATCGCGGTGATGACGTCGGAGATGTCGTCCGCTTCCATCAGCTCGTTGCGACGGGAGTAAATTATCTTACGTTGCTCGTTGGCGACGTCGTCGTATTCGAGCAGCTGCTTACGGATGTCGAAGTTGCGGCCCTCGACCTTGCGCTGCGCCTTCTCGATCGAGTTGGTGACGATGCGATGTTCGATCGCCTCACCACGCTGCATGCCCATGCGACGCATCATGTTCGCCACACGTTCGGAAGCGAAGAGACGCATCAGGTTGTCTTCGAGCGAGAGATAGAAGCGTGAATAGCCGGGGTCACCCTGACGTCCGGCACGACCACGCAGCTGGTTGTCGATACGGCGGGATTCGTGACGCTCGGTGCCGATGATGTGCAGACCACCGGCCGCGATCACCTGATCGTGACGCTTCTGCCACTCGGCCTTGATCTCGGCGATCTTCTCGGGCGTGCGCTGTTCCGGCGGCAGCGCATCCACCTCGGCCTGCCAGCGGCCGCCGAGCATGATGTCGGTACCACGACCCGCCATGTTGGTGGCGATGGTCACGGCACCGGGACGGCCGGCCTGCGCGATGATCTCGGCTTCCTGCGCGTGATATTTCGCGTTGAGCACGCTGTGCGGAATCTTTTCCTTGGTCAAAAAGCGCGACAGGATTTCCGAAGTCTCGATGCTCGCAGTACCGACCAATACCGGTGCGCCCTTGTCGCGGAAGGCCTTGATGTCACGCAGGATGGCTTCGAATTTTTCTTCCGTGCTCAGGTAGACGACGTCGTTGTCGTCGATACGGATCATCGGGCGGTTGGTGGGGATCACCACCACGTCGAGACCGTAGATCTGATGGAACTCGTAGGCCTCGGTGTCGGCGGTACCGGTCATGCCGGCCAGCTTGTCGTAGAGGCGGAAGTAGTTCTGGAAGGTGGTCGAGGCCAGGGTCTGGCTTTCGTTCTGGATCGGCACGCGCTCCTTCGCTTCGATGGCCTGATGCAGACCTTCGGACAGACGACGGCCCGGCAGCGTACGGCCGGTGTGCTCGTCGACCAGGATCACCTGGTTGTCCTGCACGATGTACTCGACATCCCTGTGGAAGAGGTAGTGCGCCTTGAGCGCGGCGTGGATCTGGTGGATCAGCGTCAGGTTGGTGGCGGCGTAGAGCGACTCACCTTCCTTCAAGAGGCCGCGTTCGACCAGCAACTGTTCGATCTTCTCGTGACCGGGGTCGGTGAGTTCGATCTGACGTTGTTTTTCATCGACGTAGAAATCGCAGTCCGGCGCTTCGTATTCGTCGAGATGCCGTTCGAGTTGGCTCTTCTCGGGTTTCTTGTCACCTTTTTTGAGCAGCGGTACCAGCGCATCGATGTCGAGGTAACGCTTGGAGTTGTCCTGCACGGCGCCGGAGATGATGAGCGGCGTGCGCGCTTCGTCGATCAGGATCGAGTCCACCTCGTCCACCACGGCGAAGTTGAGGCCGCGCTGGAAGCGATCGCTCAAGCGGAAGGCCATATTGTCGCGCAGGTAGTCGAAACCGAATTCGTTGTTGGTGCCGTAGGTGATGTCGGCCTGATAGGCGGCGCGCTTGTCGTCGGGCAATTGGCCGGGCACGACCACGCCCACGCTCAGACCCAGGAATTCATAGAGCGGACGCATCCACTCGGCGTCGCGGCGGGCCAGGTAGTCGTTCACGGTCACCAGATGCACACCTTTGCCGGTCAGGGCATTGAGGTAGGCCGGTAGCGTTGCCACCAGCGTCTTACCTTCACCGGTGCGCATCTCGGCGATCTTGCCCTGGTGCAGCACGATGCCACCGATCATCTGCACGTCGAAGTGCCGCATCTGCATCACACGCTTGCTGGCCTCGCGCACGACGGCGTAGGCCTCGGGCAGGATGTCGTCCAGCGTCTGGCCCTGGCTCAGCCGTTCCTTGAATTCGGTGGTCTTGGCCTTGAGCGCCGCGTCGTCGAGCTTCTCGAGCGCGGGCTCGAACGCATTGATCCGGTCGACGATTTTTCTGAGTTTTTTGAGTTCTCGGTCGTTCTTGCTGCCGAAAATTTTGGTTAGAAACATGTGCAGGGTGTCCGGAAACGATTACAGGGACGAAAGGGCCGCGCGAAAGCACCCAATGTGGGGGCGGTCCAGGACTCCCACAAGGTGTCGGGAGCGGGGAACTCAGCGGATGGTGCTGTGGATATAGGAGGCAGGGTCTACGACCCGGCCGTTCTTGTGCACCTCGAAGTGCACGTGGGGGCCGGAAGCACGTCCGGAGGAACCGGACAGGGCGATGACCTGGCCTTTCTTGACCACGTCTCCGACCTTGACCAGGAGCTTCTGGTCGTGGGCATAGACGGTTTCGTAGCCATTGCCATGGTCGATGCGCACCATCTTGCCGTAGCCAGGGCGTTCACCGGCGAAGGTGACCACGCCGGCCGCGACGGCAAAGACGTCGGCGCCGGGGGAGCCCGTGGCGAAATCCAGCCCGTCATGCCGCACCGACTTGCCCGTGAAGGGGTCGAGGCGACGGCCGAAGCCGGACGAAACGTAACCCACCTGGACCGGACGTCCTTCCACCGCGAATTCGGCGCGGTGCTCGCGGTCGAGCAGGATGCTGTCCAGGAGTGAAAGCTGCTGCTGACGATCCTCCACCTGCGCCGTCAGCCTATCCAATTCCGCAATGAAATCAGGTACTTCTATGAATTCGCCGAGGTCCGTTTCCGGGCCACCCACGGAGGGTTCGTCGCGGAAATTGAATTCGCCGTCGTCGAGGCCGGCCGCCTTCGTGAGGCGTTCACCGAGTGCATCGAGGCGGATCAGACGGGCTTGGAGATTGGCGAGACGGATGGTGAGGGCCTGCAGCTGGGAGAGAGCTTCTTCCTTGGCGCGGGCGAGATCGGTCTTCTGGGCTTCGATGTCCTCGGCCAGGGCCTGGGTGGCCTCGTCCTTGTTCACCTTCAACTGGCGTGCTTCGGCGAGATGGTAGCCGGAGTAACCGAGCAGCGCGGGGATGCCCAGCAGGCACACGCCCAATGCCGCCTTCACCCAACCCCGGAATACCAGGGCACGGGAGGCGCCATGCTTCTCATCGACCAGAATTATTTTCATCAAGAGTGTTACTAACGTGGGCCTGCAAGGCCGCAGGCGCTGCCCCGAGACGGGGCAATAAAAAGATCGCAGCGGAAGATAGCGCGGGGCTTACCGTCCTGCCAAGCCTTCGGGCAGTTAAAAGTGGCGGAAATCTGGCAGGACCACTCTGGGAACGGCCGGGCCCTGTCGCAAGACAGGGCAGCAGCTTCGATGGATGAAAGACTGGAAAGGTTCAGCCGGTGAAGATGGGGCGCAGGTAGGAGATCGGAGCTTCGTCTTCTTCGCCGAAGGTCACGATTTCCCAGCAGTCCTCATTGGCGATCAGTTTGCGCAGCAGCTGGTTGTTGAGCGCGTGGCCCGACTTGTAGCCGCAGAACTCGCCGATCAGGGTCTTGCCGAGCAGGTAGAGGTCGCCGATGCAGTCGAGGATCTTGTGCTTGACGAACTCGTCCTCGTAACGGAGGCCGTCCTCGTTGAGCACACGGTAATCGCCGACGGCGATGGCATTGTCCATGCTGGCGCCGAGCGCCAGGTTGCGGTTACGCAGCTCTTCGAATTCGTGCATGAAGCCGAAGGTACGGGCGCGGCTCACTTCCTTGACGAAGGAAGTGCTGGAGAAATCGATGCAGGCTTCCTTGGTGTACTTGCGATGTACGGGATGGTCGTACAGCAGCGTGTAGCCCACCTTGAAACCATTGAACGGCTTGAGCGACACCCATTTGTCACCCTGTTCGACGGTGACTTCCTTGGTGATGCGGATGTATTTCTTGGCGGCATCCTGCTCCTCAATGCCAGCACTCTGGATGAGGAACACGAAGGGGCCGGCGCTGCCGTCCATGATGGGGACTTCCGGCGCGCTGACGTCGACGTAGGCATTGTCGATGCCCAGTCCGCTCATGGCGGACATCAAATGTTCTACCGTGGAAATACGCACATCGCCCTTCATCAGCGTGGAGGACAAGGTGGTTTCACCGACGTATTCGGCCAGAGCCGGGATGCTGACGACAGGATCGAGGTCCACCCTTGAGAACACGATGCCGGTATCGACCGGAGCCGGGCGCAGGGTGAGATAGACCTTCTTGCCGGTATGCAAGCCGACACCGGTGGCACGAATGACGTTCTTGAGGGTGCGTTGCCTGATCATGGGTATGTTCGGAACCTGTTATTGGGAGCAGCCCCTCCTTGAGCAAGCCGTGGATTCTAACAAAGCAGTCCCGGTGCACCCAACTATTATTTCTGTCGCCGACTTGATTCCTTAACGCAATTGACGGCACCGCGACGACCGGCAGCAGGTTCCGGTCGGCGGGGAGCGGTGCCGTCAAGCGGACTCAATCAGCGCGCCACTCAATCGGCCTGACGACGCAAAAACGCTGGAATATCAAGGAAATCCAGGTCTGCATCGGAGCCGACGGCTCTCTGATACACGGGCTGCGGCTCGGGACGGCTCGCGGACTGACGACGCATCGCAGTCGGACGTTCCAGGGTGTGGTAGTCCAGCTTGCTACGCGGCGGCAGCTTGGCGGCGTTGTCGACCACCACTTTGTTGGCCGTCGGCTTCTCGGCACGGGCGGAAACCGGCGCGCCCAGGCCGGTGGCAACCACGGTGACACTGATTTCGTCGCCCATGTCGGGGTCGATCACGGTGCCCACGATCACGGTGGCCTGGTCGGACGCGAACTCGGCGATGGTGTTGCCCACTTCCGAGTACTCGCCCAGGGTCAGGCTTTCGTTGGCGGTGATGTTCACCAGGATGCCGCGCGCGCCCTGCAGATTGACGTCTTCGAGCAGCGGGCTGCGGATCGCAGCTTCGGCAGCCAGCGTGGCGCGGTTTTCACCAGCAGCGCGGCCGGTGCCCATCATCGCCATGCCCATCTCGGACATCACGGTCTTCACGTCGGCGAAGTCGACGTTGATCAGACCCTCGCGGATGATCAGATCGGAGATGCCTTTCACGGCACCCAGCAGTACGTCGTTGGCCTTGGCGAAGGCGTTGAGCAGAGAAGCATCGCTGCCCAGTACGGCCATCAGTTTTTCGTTCGGGATGGTGATGAGCGAATCGACGTGCTCGCTCAGTTCACGGATGCCCTGCTCGGCAACCAGCGCACGTTTGCGGCCTTCGAAGCCGAAGGGCTTGGTGACCACGGCGACGGTCAGGATGCCCATTTCCTTCGCGATCTCGGCCACGACCGGCGCAGCACCGGTACCGGTACCACCGCCCATGCCGGCGGTGATGAACACCATGTCGGCACCTTCGATCACTTCGCGGATGCGCTCGCGATCTTCCATTGCGGCCTGACGGCCCACGTCAGGGTTGGCGCCAGCGCCCAAACCCTTGGTGACCTGCGAACCCAGTTTCACCACGGTCTTGGCACCGATCTTTTCCAGTGCCTGCGCATCGGTGTTGGCGCAGATGAAATCCACGCCGTCGATCGAGCTCTGGATCATGTGTTTGACGGCGTTACCACCGCCGCCACCTACGCCGATCACCTTGATGACGGCGTTCTGTGGTACGTCTTCGACAATCTCAAAAAAACTCATGGTTGTTACCCCGCTGTCTATCGTTGAATTACTTGTTTGCGTTGCCGCGTATTGCCTGCTGTTCCTGCTATTTCCTGCTGGTCCTGCCAATTCATTACTGCTTGTCCTTCACCTCGTTCGTTCTCAGTCGTCGCGAAAGAAGAAGCGCTTGACCTTGTCGAGCAACCGGATGGTCGGCTCGCGCACGGGCTCGCGTCCCTCACGCTCCTGAACCTGTTTCATGGCGTAGAGCAGAAGGCCCACGCCCGTCGAATAAGTCGGGTTGCGCACGATGTCGGTGAGTCCGCTCACCTCCGTCGGCATGCCGATGCGCACCGGCATGTGGAAGATTTCCTCCGCCAGTTCCACCACACCTTCCATCTTGCTGGTGCCACCGGTGAGCACGAGGCCGGCGGCCAACATGTCGGCGTAGCCACTGTGGCGGATCTCGGCCTGGATCAGATGGAAGAGTTCGTCGTAGCGCGGCTCGACCACATCGGCGAGCGCCTGCCGCGACAGCTCACGCGGGGCGCGATCGCCCACACCAGGCACCTTGATGAGTTCATCCGGACTCGCCAGCTGCGACAGCGCGCAGGCGTACTTGATCTTGAGTTCTTCCGCGTGCTCGGTCGGCGTACGCAGGGCCATCGCGATGTCGTTGGTCACCTGATCACCGGCGATCGGAATCACACCCGTATGACGGATGGCACCTTCGGTGAAGATGGCGATGTCGGTGGTGCCGCCGCCGATGTCGATCATGCAGACGCCGAGTTCCTTCTCGTCTTCCGTCAACACGGCATAGCTCGAAGCCAACTGTTCCAGAATGATCTCGTCCACTTCGAGACCACAGCGGCGGATGCACTTCTCGATGTTCTGATAGGCATTGGTGGCACAGGTGACCAGATGCACCTTCGCTTCCAGACGCACGCCCGACATGCCGAGCGGCTCCTTCACGCCTTCCTGCGAGTCGATGATGTATTCCTGCGGCAGGATGTGGAGGATCTTCTGGTCCGCCGGAATCGCCACTGCCTGTGCGGCATCGATCACACGCTCGATGTCGGCCGGGAACACTTCGCGATCACGGATGGCGACGATGCCGTGGGAGTTCATGCTGCGGATGTGATTACCCGCGATGCCGGCGTAGACGGAGTGAATGCGGCAACCCGCCATCAGTTCCGCTTCCTCCACCGCGCGCTGGATCGACTGCACCGTGGATTCGATGTTCACCACGGTGCCTTTCTTGAGGCCACGCGAACGATGCCGCCCGATGCCGACGATGTTCAGCCCGCCTTCGGGCGTGATCTCGCCCACGATCGCCACCACCTTCGAAGTGCCGATGTCGAGCCCCACTATCATGTTGTTACCGTGTTCGTTCGCCATTTTGTCGTCTTGCCTCTGTTGCCACCGTGCACGCCGCGCGGCTACTACGCCCCCTCGTCCGTCGTTTCTCATCGCGCCACCAGCGCACCGTCCTGCGGTACGCGGGGGGTGTTGTCGTGTTCTACTGCGATGCCATTGCGGTAGCGCAGATCCAGCGCCACCACGTCGTTCAATCGTTCCGGGCCCATCGCCTGCAGAAACACCACCAGACGACGCAGCCGTGCCAATTCCTGTTCGCGCCCGAGACGCACCACGATGCCGTTGGTGAGCGTCATGGTCCACGCGCCACGCGCATTCATCGTCAGATCGCGGATGCGCACACCGAGCGGATAGAGCAGCTGGTTGAACTCCAGGTACTGCTCCATCACTTCCTTCGCATCCTCCACCGGGCCCGACAACAAGGGCAGCGACATCAATGCGCTGATGTCGGGAGGAGTGAAGATGGCGCCCTGCTGGTTCAACAGCGAGTTCTCACCCCAACGTGCGATCGGCACTTCTTCCTCGATGTGGATGATCAAGCGGTCGGGCCATTCGCGACGGATCGCCACTTCGCGGATCCAGGGCTGTGCTTCCAGCTCCTGCTTCAGCACGTCGAGGTCGAGGGAAACCAGCGAGCTCGTGACGAAACGGACGACGCTGTCCTTGATCACTTCGCCGCTGACGTAGTTCAACTCACCTTCGATCACGACTTCGGCGATCTTCTGCGCATTCACCTTGTCCACGGCCTGTTTGATGCCGTAGCCGGCGAGACCCAAGAGGCACACCACGAGCAAGGCCAGCACGAAACGCCCGAAGAAGGCGAAACGCTTGTCATTGCTCGGCCGCGGCATGCGCACGCTGGCACCGCGTGCACGTGCGTTGCGGAAGGTGCCTACCCGGCGCTCAACCATTCCTTGCCTCCTCACGCAGGCTGCTGTGCAGGATGCGCAGCACCAGCGTGTCGAAATCGATGCCCGCTGCACGCGCCGCTATCGGCACCAGCGAATGGCTGGTCATGCCGGGCACCGTGTTCACTTCGAGCAACCAGAAGCGTCCCTGTCCGTCGCGCATCGCATCGACGCGGCCCCACCCCTTGCAACCCACGGCGCGATAGGCGCGCAGCGCGAGATCCTGCAATTCGTGAGTGGCCTCTTCGTCGAGATCACACGGGCACAGGTAACGCGTATCGTCCGAGAAATACTTGGCCTGGTAGTCGTAGAAGGCATTCGCGCTGCGCAGCTCGATGATCGGTAGTACCTGATCGTCGAGGATCGTCACGGTGTATTCGCGGCCTTCGATCCAGCGCTCGGCCATCACGTCGAGGTCGTACTGCTTGGCGCGGTCCCAAATCTCACGGAACTCTTCCACGTTGGTGGCACTGCCCACACCGATACTGGAACCTTCGTTCACGGGTTTGATGAAGCAGGGACCGAGCTGATCCAGCACGGCCTGCGGCCCGACCTCGGGCGTCAGCTTGATGAACGGAGGCGTGGAAATGCCGAGCTGTTGCCACAGCATCTTGCAGCGCGCCTTGTCCATCGCGAGTGCGGAGGCCAATACACCGCTGCCCGTGTAGGGCAGACCCATCCACTCGAGTGCGCCCTGCAGCTTGCCGTCTTCGCCGTCGCGGCCGTGCAGTGCGATGAAGACACGATCGACCTTCTCGCGACGCAGGACCTCCAGCAGATCCGGGCCCGCATCGATGCCGATGACGTCGATGCCCTTGTTGCGCAATCCCTCGAGCACGGCGGTGCCGCTCATCAGAGAGATTTCGCGTTCGGAGGAGCGGCCGCCCATGACGACCGCCACCTTGCCGTATTCACGTGGTGACAGAAGTTCAGCCATTGCCCAGGCCCTCCTCTGCCAACTGACGCGCAAGCAAACCGACGTTACCGGCGCCCTGCGTCACCAGGATGTCGCCATCTCGCAGCACGGTATTGAGGATGCTCTTCAGCTCCTCCCGTTTCTTCACGAGCACCGGATCGAGACGACCGCGCTGACGGATGCTGCTGGCGAGATTGCGACTGTCCGCACCACGGATCGGCTTTTCACCGGCGGCGTAGACGTCGAGCAGCAGCAGGAAATCGACTTCGGACAGCACTTCGACGAAGTCGTCATAGAGATCGCGCGTACGCGTGTAGCGGTGCGGCTGATAGATCATCACCAGACGACGCTCCGGCCAGCCGTCGCGAATCGCGCGGATGTTGGCGGCCACTTCGGTCGGGTGATGACCGTAGTCGTCCACCAGCATCACCTTGCCACCATCGGCGAGTGCGAGATCGCCCTGCACGTCGAAGCGACGCCCGACACCTTGGAAACTTTCGATACCTTTCTGGATGTCGGCGTCGCTGAGCTTTTCGTCGGTAGCCACGACGACGGCGGCTGTGGCGTTCAGCACGTTGTGCAGGCCGGGCATGTTGATCGTGAGTTCGAGCGGCTTGTCGAAACCGGGACGCTGCACGGCGAACTTGGTCACGCGCTCGTGCTGGTTCACCGACACCACGCGGAAATCGGCATCTTCACTGAAGCCATAGGTCAGCACCGGACGCGAGACACGCGGCAGGATTTCGCGCACCACCGGGTCGTCGATGCAGAGCACGGCCAGCCCATAGAAAGGCAGGTTGTGCAGGAAATCGATGAAGGTCTTCTTCAGTTTGTCGAAGTCACCTTCGTAGGTGCTCATGTGGTCGTCGTCGATGTTGGTGACCACGGCCACCATCGGCAGCAGATGCAGGAACGAGGCATCGCTTTCATCGGCTTCGGCCACCATGTAGCGGCTCGCGCCGAGTTTGGCATTGGTGCCGGCGCTGTTGAGCAGACCACCGATGACGAAGGTCGGATCGCAGCCACCTTGTGCCAGCAAAGATGCGATGAGACTCGTGGTCGTGGTCTTGCCGTGCGTGCCGGCGATCACGATGGAATGGCGATAACGCATCAGCTCCGCCAGCATCTCGGCGCGGCGGATGATCGGAATGCGCTGTTCCATCGCGCGCAGGATTTCCGGGTTCTTCTTGTCGATGGCGCTGGAGACGACCACCACGTCCGCCTTGCTGACGTTGTCTGCCTCATGCCCTTTGAACACGGTGGCGCCAAGGCTCTGCAGACGACGCGTCACGCGCGACTCGGCAAGGTCGGAACCAGAAATCACGTAACCCTGGTTGAGCAGCACTTCCGCAATGCCACTCATGCCGGCACCACCAATGCCGACGAAGTGGATGTTGCGGATGCGGCGCATCTCGGGGACGCTGGCTTGACCGCGGTTGTTGGAAACTTCACTCACTTGCAATACTCCAGGCAAAGATCTGCCGCGCGCTGTGCTGCCTGAGGGCGCGCCAGCTTCGCCGCGGCGCTGCCCATGCTGCGCAGACGTGCGCGGTCGTAGCTCAGCGGAGCGACCAAGCTCCATAGGGTCTGAGCGTCGAGTTGTTCTTGCGGCAACAGCACTGCTGCGCCGGCATCGACCATCACCTGCGCATTGGCGCGTTGGTGATCGTCCACGGCATGCGGATACGGCACGAGGATCGCCGGCAAACCACACATGCAAAGTTCTGCCACCGTGCTCGCGCCGGCGCGGCACAGCACGAGATCGGCCCACTGATAGGCCTGCGCCATGTCGTCGATGAAAGGCACCAGTCGCACTTGTCCGCCGGGTACGACGCCCGCGGTGCGATAGGCTTCCTTCGTCGCGTCGAACAATTTCTCGCCGCACTGATGCCACACCTCGAGCAGGTTGGCGTCGAAGCGTTTGACGAGCAGCGGCACCACGCTGTTGAGCGCAGCGGCGCCGAGACTGCCGCCGAGCACGAGCAGACGCAGGGGCGCCTGTGGCGTTTCGTTCGACGTTTCGGCGACTTTTTCGATGCGCAGCGTCTGACGCACCGGATTGCCGACGAACTCGGTTTTCTCGGTCTGCGTGAGACGTGCGAGCAGGCTGTTCATCGTCACCTTGCGCTGAAACGCCGCGGGAAAACCTTCCATCACCACTTTCGCCAGCGGATAGAGCAGCGTGTTGGTGAGGCCGGCGATGGCATTCTGTTCGTGGATCAAGAGCGGTTTGCGCGCGAGCCAGGCAGCGACACCACCGGGACCCGTGACGAAACCACCGAGCCCCAACACACAGCAGGGCTTGATGCGACGGATCGCGAACCAGGCCTGACAGACGGCCACGCTGATCGCGAAGGGCGCGAGCAGTTTGCGCAGGATGCTCTTGCCGCGCAGGCCACCGATGCTGATGAAGTGCAGCGGAATCGTGGTGTTGCCGATCACTTTCGCTTCGAGGCCCTGACGCGTGCCAAGCCATTCCACGCTGGCACCACGTGCGGCCAATTCCTGCGCGATCGTCAGCGCCGGGAAGATGTGTCCACCGGTGCCGCCAGCCATGATCAAGATCTTCGGAGTGGCGTTCATAGTGGGCGCACTCCTGCACGAGTCGGTTGGTAGGCCGGGCGATAAGCCGGACGCACCGCAGGCTGCGGCGCACGCTGCAGTTGCTGCGCCACCTGGTACGAGGGCTGATAGGTCGGACGCAGTACCGGCGGCGGCACCGGCTGCACGTCGTTGACCACCGGAATAGGACGCGCACCGAGACGCGGCTGCTGCAGTTCGTGATGCTCGAGGTCGATGCGCAGCAGCACTGCGGTCATCACCAGGCACATGATCAAGCTCGAACCACCGTAGCTGAGGAAGGGCAAGGTCAGACCCTTGGTCGGCAAGAGGCCGGTGTTCACCGCCACGTTGATCAGCACCTGCGCCATGAACAGGAACGCGATGCCGTAGGCGAGATAGGCAGCGAAGAGACGCCCACTCTTTTCGTTACGACGCGCAACCAAAATGGCGCGGAACACGAAGGCCACGAACAGACCCAACAGCATGAACACGCTCACCACGCCGAGTTCTTCCGCGATGATGGCGAGCACGAAGTCAGTGTGCGCCTCCGGCAGGAAGTACATCTTCTGAATGCTGTTGCCGAGACCGACACCGAACCATTCGCCGCGACCGAAGGCAATGAGCGCCTGCGCGAGCTGATAGCCGGAGCCGAACACCACGTCTTCGCTGAAAGGATCCTTGAGCGCCTGCAGGAAGGTCATCAAACGCTGCATGCGGTATTCGGAGCTGATGACGAGCAACCAGGCGCCGCCGGCAGCGACGCCCACCAGACCGACGAACGGCATCAGTCGCACGCCTGCGAGGAACAGCATGCCGAATACGGCAATGCCGAGTACGACCACAGCACCAAAGTCAGGTTCGAGCAACAGCAACACCACCGGGATCGCGAGGAAAATCAGCGGAAAACCGAGCCCCTTGACCGAATGACGCACGAGGCCGCGATGGCGGCTGAGGAACCAGGCCATGAAGAACAGGATCAAGAGCTTGGCCGGTTCGGAAGGCTGTACCGACACGGGACCGAGACGGAACCAGCGCATCGAACCATTCACTTCACGACCGATGCCGGGGATGAGTACCAGCACCAGCAGCAGATAGGCGAGCGCCAACCAGAACACACTACCGCGATACCAAAAGCGCATCGGCGTCGCCAACACCCAAGCTGCCAGAACCAACCCGGCAGCCAGAAACACGACCTGACGTTTGAGGTGGTAGAACTCGTCGTTGTAGGAGCGGCTCGCAATCTCGATCGAAGCCGAGGTCATCATCACGAGACCGAAGGCCACCAAAATCCCGGCCAGGATCAGCAGCCAGGGATCACCAAAGTAGCGTTGCGAGCGATAGAAGCGCGGCAGCACGGCGGAAGCTTTCATCGCAAGGCCTCCACTGCTTTCACGAAGCACTCACCGCGGTGCTCGTAGTTGCGGAACTGATCGAAACTGGCGCAGGCCGGCGACAACAACACGACATCGCCCGACTGCGCGCGTGCGTCGGCAAGCTGCACGGCATCGTCGAGCGTCTCCACGCGCTCGATCGCTACGCAACCCTCGAGTGCTGCGGCGATACGCGGTGCATCTTCGCCGAACAGAATCGCGAGCTTGCCGGCGCTCTGCATCGCCGGTGCGAGGCCGGAGAAATCGGCACCTTTTCCTACACCGCCGGCCAACAGGATCACCGGACCACTCACACCGAGGCCGTTGATGGCCGCCACCGTGGCGCCGACGTTGGTGCCCTTCGAATCGTTGTACCACTGCACGCCGTTGCGCTTGGCCACCCATTGGCAGCGATGCGGCAGCCCCGGGAATTCCCGCAGCGTCCGCAGCATGGCCGTCATCGGTATGCCGGCGGCACGACCGAGCGCTAGCGCGGCGAGTGCGTTGGCCACGTTGTGCATGCCGGCGATCTTCATTTCGTCAGCAGCGAGCAGCGCTTTGTCGCCGTGGCACAGCCACAGACGCTCGCCCTGCAGACGAACGCCGAAATTGCCCTCACCTTCTGCAGCGCTCAGACCGAAGCTGCTGATCACGGCGCCATGACCCGCGGTGGGATGCGTCGCCGGATCGTCGCGGTTGATCACGATGTGCTCGGCGCCTAAGAAGATGCGGTGCTTGGCCTCGCGATAGGCGTCGAGCGAGTCGTAACGGTCCATGTGGTCTTCACTGAGATTCAGCACGGTGGCGACCTTGGCACCGAGCTTCTCGGTGGTTTCGAGTTGGAAGCTCGACAGCTCGAGTACGTAGAGCTCGGGCTCGACGCGATCGGCCTGCAAGAGATCGAGCACCGGCGTGCCGATGTTGCCCGCCACGTCCACGGCCATGCCGGCAGAACGCGCCATCTCCCCCACCAAGGTGGTGACGGTGCTCTTGGCGTTGGATCCAGTGATGGCGACGAGCGGTGCACGCACGGCCTTGGCAAAGAGATCGATGTCACCGGTGATGCCGACGCCTTGCGCGATCGCCGCCTGCACTGCCGGTTCGGCGAGCGCCACACCCGGGCTCATCACGAGCGCCTTGGCCTGACCGAGCTGCGCCGCATCGAGCGGACCGAAGGAAGTGGCAACGCCCGGGAATTCCAGTGCGAAAAGATCGGCGCCGGGCGGATCGTTGCGCGTATCGACGGCGACGAAGGGAATGTTCACCCGCTGCAGATAGCGCGCGCACGACAGCCCGGTCTTGCCCAGACCGACCACGACGTACTTGTTGGCGCTATCGAAAGCCATCGTCGTCTTATCTCAGTTTCAGCGTCACGAGGCCGAACAACACCAGGATCACGGTGATGATCCAGAAGCGCACGATCACGCGCGGCTCGGGCCAGCCCTTGAGTTCGAAGTGGTGATGCAGCGGGGCCATGCGGAAGATGCGTTTGCCGGTGAGCTTGAACGAGGCCACCTGCAGTACCACGGAAAGCGTTTCCATCACGAACACGCCGCCCATGATGGCGAGTACGATTTCGTGACGGACGATGATGGCGACGATGCCGAGCGCAGCACCGAGCGCCAGCGCACCGACGTCACCCATGAAAACCTGTGCGGGATAGGTGTTGAACCAGAGGAAACCCAGACCGGCACCAGCCAGCGCGCCGCAGAACACCACGAGTTCGCCGGCACCGGCGATGTAGGGGATGTTCAGATACATCGCGAATTCGAGGTGGCCGGCGAGATAGGCGATCACACCAAGCGCGGAACCCACGAGCACGGTCGGCAGGATCGCGAGGCCATCGAGACCATCGGTGAGATTCACCGCGTTGCTGAAGCCCACCACCACGAAGTAGCCGAACACCACATAGAAGAGGCCCATGTTGAGCGCCACGTTCTTGAAGAACGGCACGATGAGCTGCGTTTCCTGCGGCGTCTGCGCGGTGTAGTAGAGAACGAGCACGGCCACGGTGCCGAACACCGACTGCCAGAAATATTTCCAACGCGCGGGCAGACCTTTCGGGTTGCGCTCGAACACCTTGCGGTAATCGTCCACCCAACCGATGGCGCCGAAGCTGGCGGTCACGCCCATCACCACCCACACGTAGAGATTGCTGAGGTCGGACCACAGCAAAGTGCTGGCGAGAATGGAGAGCAGGATCAAGGCACCGCCCATGGTGGGCGTGCCGGCCTTGCTGAGATGCGACTGCGGACCATCGTCACGCACCACCTGACCGATCTGGCGGTAGTTCAGACGCTTGATCATCCAAGGACCGATCAAGAGCGAAAGCACGAGAGCCGTCAGTACACCGAAAGTGCCGCGCACGGTGAGGTACTGGAACACCGTGAAGTTCGAATTGAATTGCGCCAGAAAATTGGTAAGCCAGAGCAGCATGGTGTCGTCCTCTTATGCTTGGTCCGGAAGGAGTTGCTTGACCACGCGCTCCATACCGGCGCTGCGTGAGCCCTTCACCAGTACCGTCACGTCCGCTGCCAAATGCGGCAACACAGCCGTCGCCAATGCCTGCCAGTCGGGCGCATGCACACCCTTGGGACCGAAGGCTTCCACCGCGAGGCGGGTCAGCTCACCAGTGCCCATGAACAGATCGATGCCCGCGTCGCGGGCGTATTCACCGAGCTCGACGTGCGCGCGTTGTTTTTCCGCGCCGAGCTCACCCATGTCACCAGCCACCACGATGCGCAGACCTTCGCGTGCCTTCAGCACGTCGATGGCCGCGCGGAACGAAGCCGGGCTGGCGTTGTAACTGTCGTCGATGATCGTCGCCCCGGCGCGGCCCTGCTGGACCACGAGACGTCCCTTCACACTGCGCATTTCGGCGATGCCGCGCTCGACGTGCTCGAGCTTGGCACCCGCTTCCATCGCCAGTGCGATTGCGGCAAGCGCATTCGCCACGTTGTGACGACCGGGCAACGTGAGTTTGAGCTTGGTCTTGCCCTGAGGTGTCCACACGGAAAAACGCGAGCCTTCGAGCCCGAGATCTTCGACGACTTCGACACCGTAGAGTGCGCTCGTTTGTCCCTTCGCGCTGATGCCCACCACTTTCTGTGTGGAGGAAACCTTGGCGTGACGCGGGATGTTCATGTCGTCGAGATTCACCACCGCACACCCATTGGGCTTGAGGCCTTGCCAGATTTCCGCTTTGGCAGTGGCAACACCTTGCAGCGAGCCGAAGCCTTCGAGATGCGTCGGCGCAATGTTGTTGATGAGTGCGATGTCGGGTTCCGCGAGTTTGGTCGTGTAGGCGATTTCGCCCGGCGCATTGGCGCCCATCTCGATCACGGCGTAGTCGTGTTCGGCACCGAGCTGCAGCAGCGTGAGCGGCACACCGAAGTCGTTGTTCAGATTGCCGCGCGTCGCGTGCACCTTGCCGGCCTGCGCCAGGATGGTGGCCGTCATCTCTTTGACGGAGGTCTTGCCCTGGCTGCCCGTGAGCGCGATCACCTTGGCCTTGCTGGCCTGACGATTGGCGCGGCCCAACTGGCCGAGCGCAATACGCGTGTCCTCGACCCGCAGCGTGGGCAGCGCAGTGGCGACATCTGCGCTGACGAGTGCTGCGCAGGCGCCACGTTCCTGCGCGATGGCGACGAAGTCGTTGCCGTCGAAGGAAGGGCCTTTGAGTGCGATGAAGAGCTCGCCCGGCTGCAAGGTGCGGGTGTCGGTGCTGACGGCGCTGAACGAGACATTGGCACCGCTGAGCGTTCCTCCGGTGATGGTGCGAGCCTGTTCGAGCGTGAGCGGTGCGATCATGCGCGCCCTCTCTTTTCACTCAGACGCTGGAGCACGGTCCGTGCTTCCTCGACGTCGTTGAACGGCAGCTTCACACCAGCGAGGTCCTGATAGGTTTCGTGACCTTTGCCGGCGATGAGAATGGCATCGCCGGCACTGGCATTTTCGAGTGCGAAGGCGATGGCGCGCGCGCGATCGGGTTCGACCTGCGCACGACGCGGGAAATTCAGGCCCGCCAGCATGTCGGCGAGGATGCGATGCGAATCTTCGAAGCGCGGGTTGTCGTCGGTGAGCACCAGTTCGTCGGCCAGTCGTTCCGCAGTGGCCGCCATCAGCGGACGCTTGCCGCGATCGCGATCACCACCACATCCGAACACACACCAGAGTTTGCCGGTGCAGTGTTCGCGCATGGCCTGCAGCGCTTTTTCCAGACCATCGGGCGTGTGGGCGTAGTCGACGACCACTGTCAGCGGCAAAGCGCTCGGCACGAGCTGCATGCGCCCGGGCACGGGCTGCAACGAAGCGGCGGCTTCGAACACCGCAGCAGGATCGAAGTCGGAGCGTCCGGACAGTTCACCCAACACCAGCGCCAACACGCCGAGCAGGTTGCTGGCGTTGAAGGAACCGAGCAGCGCAGTGCGCAGCGGGAATTCTCCCCACGGCGTCGCCACGCGCAGCGTCAAACCAGAGGCGCTGAAACGCAGGGTGCTGGCGTAGATGTCGGCATCGAAATTGTCGAGTGACCAGGTGAGCGTGCGCAGATCTTCGCGCAGCTCATTGGCGGTTGCGCGGACGTAGGGATCGTCGAGATTGAGTACGGCGAGGCTCAAACCCTTGCCGGTGAAAAGCTGACGCTTCGCAGCGCCGTAGGCTTCCATCGTGCCATGCAGATCGAGATGGTCGCGCGTGAGATTGGTGAACATCGCCACGGCGTAGTCGTCGAGCACGACGCGATGCTGCGCGAGACCATGCGACGACACTTCCATCACCACGGTGTCCGCACCTGCTCGCACGAGTTCGGCGAGTTGACGTTGCAGACTCACGGCATCGGGAGTGGTGCCCGGAATGTTGGCTTCCTGACGCAGCTCATCGCCGCTCAAGCCGTAGCCGAGCGTGCCGATGACTCCACAAGTGCGGCCGACTTGAGAAAAGAGGCGCGCTGCCAGCTGACAGCAACTGGTCTTGCCGTTGGTACCGGTGATGCCGATGAGGCGCAGACGACTGGCGGGCAGATCGAAGAAGCGCGCAGCGACCTTGGCCATCTGCCGCGGCAGATCCGGCACGGCAATTACCGGCACTTCGCTGCGCAGCGTTTCACCACGCAGACTGTCGTCGGCTTCCGCCAACACGGCCACTGCGCCACGCACGATGGCATCGTCGATGAAATCGCGGCCGTCACGGGCCGTCCCCTTACAGGCCAGAAAGAGATCGCCTTGCGACACGCGCCGCGAATCGAGGCTCAGGCCATGCAACTGACGCTCGAACTCATGCGGCAGCGGCACGATCCCCTCGAGCAGTGCGCTCAGCGACCGTGTGTAGTGGGGGGGCATTTGCATCATTGGTCTTGGCCTGCACCCACACCAGTAGTCGTCGCTTGCGAAATCGTTTTCTCGGGCAGCACCTGCGGCAGATCCGGTGGCACGTTGAGGATGCGCATCGCACCGGCTGCGATCTGCGAGAACACCGGAGCGGCAACCTGACCGCCACCGTACTCATCACCCTGCGGCTGCTGGATCGACACCACGATCACCACGCGCGGCGCGCTCGCCGGCACGAAGCCGGCAAAGTGCGATACGTAGTTGCTGGAGTCGTAACCGCCGCGGGCGACGTCGTAGAACCAGGTCGTACCGGTCTTGCCCGCCACCTGATAGGAAGGAATGTTGGCGCGCAGCCCCGTGCCGCCCATTTCCTTGCTGACCACACCCTGCAGCATTTCCGCGACCTGACGTGCGATCGTGCGATCGAGCACGCGCTCGCCCTGCACCGGCCCATCCACCTTGAGGAAGGACACGGGCTTGCGCACGCCTTCGTTGGCGTAGACGAGATAGGCTTGCGCCAGCTGCAGCGGCGTCACCTGGAAACCGTAACCGTAGGACAGCGTGGCGATCTCGGACTTGGCCCAGCGCTTGCGCTGCGGCAGCACACCCGTGGTTTCACCGGGGAAGCCGGTGCCGGTGCTGCGACCGAAGCCGACACGTTCATGCACGCTGACGATGGCTTCGGGACCGATCGCAAGCGCGAGCTTGCTCGCCCCCACCTGGCTCGACTTGGCGATGATGCGGGCGAGTGTCGAAGGTCCGTAGTTCACGGGGTCGGACACGACCTGCGTGCGATCGACGCGGAAACGACCGGGCGTGGTATCGATGATGCTGTCGATGTCGAAGAGACCGCTCTCGAGTGCCGCCGTCACCGTGAAGGTCTTGGCAGTCGAACCCGGTTCCATCAAGTCCACCACCGCACGATTCTTGCGCGCAGCGTCGGTCATGGTGTCGCGATTGTTCGGGTTGTAGGACGGCTGGCTGACCATCGCGAGGATTTCGCCGGTCTGCGCATCGAGCACGGTGGCGGTGCCGGAAGCGGCGCGACGTTGCGTGACGGCTTCTTTCAGCGCCTTGTAGGCGATGTATTGCAGACGCGAGTCCATCGCGAGCACCAGATCGCGCCCCGGCTCGGGGTTGGCGTTGATCTTCACTTCGCGCACGATGCGGCCGAGACGGTCCTTGAGGACCTGACGCGAACCCGGCTTGCCCTTCAACCAATCTTCGTAGGCGAGCTCGAGACCTTCCTGACCCACTTCGTCGTTGTTGGCGAGGCCGACGACGTGCACTGCCGCCTCACCCATCGGGTAATAGCGTTTGTATTCTTCCTGCGCGTAGACGCCCTTGAGTTTGCGGTTGAGCACCGCCTGCGCGTCGGCCGGCGGCATGGCGCGCTTGATGTAGAGGAATTCGCGATTGGCGTTGTCGAGGATGCGCTTGTTGAGTGCTTCGGGGTCGATGCCGATGCTGGCCACGGCTTCCGCCAACTGTGCCCCCTGCTGCGGGTTGCTCAGGATTTCCTTCGGATTGAGCCAGAGCGACAGCACGGGCGTGCTGATGGCGAGCGGTTCACCATTGCGATCGACGATGTTGCCGCGGGTGGCGACGATGACGTCGTTGCGCACCGTGCGCGCATCACCCTCGCGCTGCAGCACGTTGTTGTCGATGATTTGCAGGTCGAGCACCTTCCAACCGATGACGCCAACCAAGGCTCCGATCGTTGCGACGACCATGCCGAGACGCCAAGCCGGTTGATGGGGAGGCGTCGGTTGTCTGTCTCTAGTCACCAAGCACCACCACCTTGCTCATGTCGGGCGTTTCCATGCCCAGTTCGCTGACGGCCATGTCTTCCACTTTTCCCTGAGACACGAGACTGCTCTGCTCGAGCAGGAGTCGCGTGTACTCCACCTGAATCGCGTTGCGCTGGATTTCCAGCTGCTGCAGAGCATTGAGGCGACGACGGCTGACGTGGGTGGCATCGATCACTGCCAGTGCGGAAACCGTCACGGCAGCCAGAAGTACGCCGAACAGCAGCCAGAAGCGCCGGGACGGCATGCGTTCCCGTTCGCGCTTGGCCGCGAGCAGCGGCGTCGCATCTGTCATGATGTCGATCATCTATCCCAGTTCTTCAGCCGATCTTTTCCGCCACACGCAGCACCGCGCTGCGTGCTCTGACGTTGTCCTGTACTTCCCTTTCATCCGATTTCCGCTTGCCCAACACGCGCAGCGCAGGCTTGAGCTGCGCTTGCGTCACGGGAAGACCTCGCGGGAAATCGCCGCCACGCGCTTCTTTCCGCATGAATTCCTTCACCATGCGGTCCTCGAGCGAGTGGAAGCTGATGACCACCAGACGTCCGCCCACCACCAACAGATCCCGCGCAACTTGCAGCGCGCGCCGCAGGTCGCCGAGTTCGTCGTTGATGAAGATGCGAATGCCCTGGAAGGCACGCGTGGCCGGATGTTTGTGTTTTTCCCAGGCCGGGTTGGCCTGCTTGACGATCTCCGCCAATTGCAGGGTGCTGACAATTTCCGTGTGGGTGCGTGCCGCCACTATTGCCCTTGCCATCCGCCTGGAAAATTTTTCTTCGCCGTACTCATAGAGCACGCGTGCAATCTCTTCCTCCGACGCCGTCGCCAACCATTCGGCAGCGCTCCGACCCTTGGTGGGGTCCATGCGCATGTCGAGCGGACCGTCTTTGCTGAAACTGAAGCCGCGCGCGGCATCGTCCAGCTGGGGCGAGGACACCCCAAGATCCAACAACACTCCATGAACTGCGTTCGTCTGGCCCAGCTCGCGTACCCAGTGATCCATCTCGGCAAAGCTGCCGTGCGCCACGAGTACGCGACTGTCTTCCTGCTGCAGGGCCTTGGCCACCGCGACCGCCTCGGGATCCTTGTCGATCACGAGCAGACGCCCCTCCGGGCTCAGGCGTTCGAGGATCGCCCTGCTGTGGCCTCCCCGCCCGAAGGTGCCGTCCACGTAGAGCCCAGTCGGATCGGTGATCAGAGCCGCCACGGCTTCGTGCAGCAGGACGCTCTGATGCTGATACATGCCTTTCACCTGGAGGCCTTCGATCCGCCTCCGATCCAATTGCTGAACTCCCCTCGGGGACGCGCGTGCCGTCAGATCGACAGGCTGCGCAGACGCTCGGAGATGCCTTCACCGCCGTCGGTGATGTACAGGCTCCGCTGCTGCTCGAGCCAGGCGTCTTCGTCCCAAAGTTCGAATTTGTTCGTCATGCCCACGAGGGCAACTTTCTTCTCGATGCCCACCAACGCACGCAGCACCGGCGGCACCAGCACACGGCCGCTGCCGTCGATGTCCATGTCCATGGCGTGACCGATGAACAGATATTTGAAGCGTTGTTCGCTGGGCTCGAAGTCCGACAGTTTCTGCACTTCGCGTGCAGCTTCCTGGAAGTCGGGCTCGGGGTAGATGAGCAGAGATTTGCCGTGCCGCTGCACGGTGATGACCAGGCGCCCCTGAGACTGCTCTTCCAGCTCCGTGCGATAGCGCGCCGGGATCGACAAGCGACCCTTGGCGTCCAGCGCGAGCATGTGCAGCCCCTTCAACAGCACCGAGCACCCCTAGTTATCAGAAACGACAAAGACCCCGCGCACACGGGGCCAAGCGGCAATCCCCGCTCTGCGGGGCACTTCTGCCTTGGTCATCCTTCCCTTCGCCGGTGGATGGGACCCTGTTTCCTTTCTGTCCCGAACCCACACTTTTATCCCACTTTGCTGCCACTACGTGCTACTTAGCCCCACTATATTCCACCAGTTTCCCCCGAAGCAAGCGGATATTTCTTTGTTTTTATTGGAAAAAGGACAAAGCGCGGGGTGGCTCACAAATGCCGCTCGGAACCCAAAAAACAAATGCGACCAATTACAGAAAGCTAAGAACCAAACTTAAAGTAAGTTGTTAAGAATGACCGAGGGAGCGGCCGAACTGCGGCCGAAGTGGGGCAAAAGGGCGAAAACCGGGACTGTCAGGAGAGGAAGGGAAGAAGGTGAGTCGGCCGATAAGCCGGGTTTTGTCGAGGACAATCATTCATCTGGGATGTGCGTCACCGCACACCTCGAGCAGCCTACCCGAATCCAGTGCGAGCAACACCAGTGGATTCCTATTTGGCCTTGCTCCGGGTGGGGTTTGCCGTGCCATGGAGTGTTACCACCCATGCGGTGCGCTCTTACCGCACCATTTCACCCTTACCGACCCCCGAAGGGGCAGGCGGTATGCTTTCTGTTGCACTTTCCGTAGGCTCGCGCCTCCCAGGCGTTACCTGGCACCCTGCTCTGTGGAGCCCGGACTTTCCTCCATGAGTTCCCGAAGGACCTCACAGCGATTGTCTGGCCGACTCAGGAGGCGAAGCTTAGTCTCGCACCAATTAAAGACCAATCAGTCTTTTAACTACTGCTCAGCCTTCTGTAGCTGCAGCGCGAGTTCGTAGAGCTGATTCTTGCGTAACCCCGTCAGCCGTGCGGCGGCGACGGCGGCATCCTTGACCGGCAGGTAGTCGAGCAGAACACGCAAAGTTTCCGTTGCATCTTCATCCGACGTTTCCGGCGCTTCCGGCGCCCCCTGCACGATCAAGACGAATTCACCCTTGCGCTGATCGGCATCGGTGCGTACACGCTCCAGCAACGCACCCAGAGAATCCTGAATGATCGTCTCAAAAGTCTTGGTGAGCTCGCGCGCGATCGTCGCCTGACGCTCTGCACCGAAGGTCTCGACGAAATCCATCAGGGATTCTTCGATGCGATGTGGCGCCTCATAGAAGATCAACGTGCGCGTTTCCCGCACCAGCTCCGCCAGACGTTGTCGTCGCGCCTGCGGCTTGCCGGGCAGGAAACCCTCGAAGCAGAAGCGATCCGAAGGCAGGCCCGCCGCCGACAAGGCAGTGACGGCGGCACATGCTCCTGGCACCGGCACGACCGGCAATGAACGCCTGTGCGCTTCGCGCACGAGCACATAGCCGGGATCCGAAATCAGCGGCGTGCCGGCGTCGGAGATCAGCGCGATGCGCTCTCCGCTTTCGACCCGATCGAGCAACTGCGCACCGCGCTGCATCTCATTGTGTTCGTGCAGGGCCAGCATCGGCGTATCGATGCCATAGGCCTGCAGCAGTCTGGCGCTATGGCGCGTGTCTTCCGCGGCCACGAGATCGACACTCTTCAACACATCGAGTGCGCGCTGACTGAGGTCCGCGAGATTGCCGATCGGAGTGGCAACGATGTAGAGGCAGCCTTTCACTATCAGTCCGCGTTCTTCCACTTGATGTTGCAGCCGATGCTCGGCACCTGCTTATCACTGACAGGCGTACCGTTGAGCACGGCATCGATGGCGGCACGCAGATCGCGGCCGGTGACGGGAATGTCGTTGCTGGGACGGCTGTCATCGAGCTGGCCGCGATAGACGAGCTTGCGGTCGGCGTCGAACAGGAAGAAGTCGGGGGTGCAGGCCGCATCGTAGGCGCGCGCGACGTCCTGCGTTTCGTCCAGCAGGTAGGGGAAGATGTAGCCGGCGTCGATCACTTCCTGCTTCATGTGCTCCATGTCGTCCGCTGGAAAGGCGACGGTGTCGTTGCTGTTGATCGCCACCATGGCGAAGTCCTTGTCCTGGTAGTCGCGTGCAAGCTTGGCCAGTTCGCCGCGAATGTGTTTGACGAAGGGACAGTGGTTGCAGATGAAGGCGACCAGCAAGGCACGACGGCCTGCGAACTGATCGAGCGAAACGATCGAGCCATCGGTGGACGGCAGGGCAAAGTGAGGCGCGGCGGTGCCGAGCGGCAGCATGTTGGAAGGAGTAAGGGCCATGGGAACACTCCAGTCGAAGGTTGCGGTACATCACCGATAAGGCCGAGCCCATTCTGACCCGAGCCCGCCTTACCGAGTCCTTGAAAGTTCGATAAGGCCGGCATCATGCCATCACACAGCGAAAGATCACAGAACGGTGTTGCAGCCTTCGGCTATACTTGCGGGCATGTTTTCGACGCCCCGATCCCAAGCCCTTCCGTTCCGCCCTGCGCGTCCGCTGCTGCACGCGTCCGTACTCATGGCTCTGATGCTGCTCGGCTCCTGTGCTTCCTCACCGCCGCCGCGTGCGCCCGAGCCCGAGCGCGAAGTGCCCGAGGTGGTGGAAACCCGCAGCGAACTCGAGATCGCCCTGGCCCGCGCCAATGAAACCAGTGATCCCGACGGTAAGGCGCGTTACTGGGTACAGGCCGCCGGGCTCTTGCGGGAAGAAGATAGATACGACGAGGCGCTGGCGTTGCTCGAACGCGTCGAGCTCAATCGCATCGGTGCCGTGCGCCGCGCCGCCGTGCTCCTGCTGCGTGCGGAGCTGCTGCAGAAACAGGACGATCCCGAAGCCGTGCTCGACCTGCTGCGTTCGGATCGTTTCCCCCTCAGCGAAGTCGATGCCGCTGCACTCGAGCGTTATCACACACAGCGCGCGCTCGCGCTGAGCAAGCTCGACCGCAGCCTCGATGCCATCAATGAACTCATCCAACTCGATCGACTGCTGCCACCACAGGACCAGGCCGACAATCACGACCTCCTTTGGCGCGAACTCAAGCGCCTGCCCGAAGGACAGCTGCGTTCTCTCGCCTCGACCGCAGTGAACTTCGATGCCCGCGGTTGGTACGAACTCGCACTCGCCATGCGCGATGTCGATCTCGATCAACAGACAGCGAGCCTCGAACGTTGGAAGAGCACCTGGGCACGTCATCCCGCAGCCACTCGTCTTCCCACGGAACTCACGCTTTCTCTGGAAGCCGACGTACCCGAGCGCATCGCGCTGCTGCTGCCGCTTGGCACCGCTGCCGGCCAGGTCATTCGCGATGCCTTCCTCGGTGCCTATTACAACCAGCGCGAAAGCGGCGCGAAGGTACCGGCACTGCGCATCTACGATGCCGCACCCAACGTCGACATCCTGGCTCTGCATCAGCAGGCACGTGATGAAGGCGCGCAGCTGATCATCGGCCCCTTGCTCAAGCAGCACGTGACCACGCTGATGAACGCGCCGGATCTCGGCGTGCCCACGCTTGCGCTCAACAACGTCGAAGGCATGACGCCCGCCTTCCCGCAGCTCTATCAGTTCGCACTGTCGCCGGAAGACGAAGCGCGGCAGCTGGCGCGTCGCGCCTGGCGCGATGGTCATCGCTATGCTGCCGTGTTCAGCCCGCCCGACACGGCCGACAACGATTTCTACTCACGCAAACGCGCTGCTTTCATCTCGGAATGGGAAAAACTCGGCGGCACCATCGCCGCCACCGGCAACTTCCGCGAGGACTACACCAGCGCGCTCACGCGGCTCTTGGCACTCGATGCGAGCACCGAGCGTCGGCGTCGCGTGCAGGAATTGGTCGGTCGCCAAGTGGAGTTCACACAGCGCCGCCGCCAGGACGTGGACTTCATCTATCTCGTCTCCCAGCCCGAACCCGCACGCCTGATCGTGCCGAGCCTGGCCTACCTCTTCGCCGGAGACATTCCGGTATACGCCAGCCAGGATGTCTACGCCGGCAACGGCCGCACGATCGACGATGTCGACCTCAATGGCGTGCTGTTCCCGGAAAGTCCGTGGCTGCTCAGCAACGGCGCAAGCCGCGGCGTCGAACGCATCAAGGAACTGTTCCCGGCAGACAACGCGCAGAACCTGCGCCTGCAGGCCTTCGGCATCGATGCGTTCCGGCTGGCATCACGGCTGCCCTTACTCGCGCGTTCACCTGATTTCTCGGTACCCGGTACCTCGGGTCAGCTGCGCATGGACGGACAGGGCAACATCCTGCGTGAGCTCAGCTGGGCCACCATCAACCAGGGAGCGGTAAGACCAGCTTCACGCTAGTTGGGTAACGCTTCCGCCGCATCATGGATGATCGGCATGAAGTTCCTACGCCTCTCGCCTCGTCAAAAGCAGGGCCAATTCTATGAGCAGTTGGCTCTCTCACATCTGCAGCGCCAGGGCCTGACACTCATCACCCGCAACTATCGCTGTCGCAGTGGCGAGATCGATCTCGTCATGCGGCAGCGCGATATGCTCGTGTTCGTCGAAGTGCGTTATCGCCATAGATCCGACTTCGGTTCCGCGCTGGCCAGCGTGAACTACGCCAAGCAACGTCGTGTGATTCATGCAGCGCAGCACTTTTTGCAACATCACCCGTGTTACATGAATGCGCCGTGCCGCTTCGACGTCGTCGCAGTGTCCACCGATGCGCAGGGTCCACGCATCGAGTGGATCAGCAATGCCTTCGATTGAGCCAATTTGACTTGCCTAGAGCGCATGGGCGCTTTCCAGTAAAATGCCGGCACTTTTCTATCTACCGGACGAGCCATGAATTTTCAGGATCGGGTCAAGCAACTCTTCAACGCCAGCATCGAAACCAAGATCCGCTCGCTCGAGCTTTTGACCGAGCCAGTCGTGCAAGCCGCCGATGTGATGGTCAAAAGCCTGCTCGCCGACGGCAAGATTCTGGCCTGCGGCAATGGCGGTTCGGCCGGCGATTCACAGCACTTTTCCGCGGAAATGCTCAATCGCTTCGAACGTGAACGTCCACCGTTGCCGGCTATCGCTCTCACCACCGACACTTCCACGCTGACGTCCATTTCCAACGACTACAGCTACAACGAAGTATTCTCGAAGCAGGTGCGCGCACTCGGTCGCGCCGGCGACGTATTGCTGGCGATTTCCACGAGCGGTAATTCGCCGAACGTGATCGAAGCGATCAAGGTGGCGCAGCAGCGTGGCCTCGTCATCGTCGCCCTTACCGGCAAGAACGGTGGTGCAATGCGCGAACTGATGCGCGACAACGACGTCGAAATTTGTGTACCGTCCAACGTGACTGCACGCATTCAGGAAGTACATCTGCTGGTAATTCACTGCCTTTGTGATCTCATAGACACTCAACTGTTCGGAGGTGAATGATGCTCGCCCGACTTGGACTTCTGTTCATGTTCGCGCTCTGCCTCAGCGGGTGCGCCAACGTAATCAGTGCCACCAACGGCGGTCAGCCCATCGCGGAAGATCGCGGCCGCCGCAGTATCGGCACGATGATGGACGACAGCAGCATCGAAACGGCCATCAAGGTGAATCTGCGCGCAGCCGATCCTGCGCTGCGTGACGCGCATATCAATGTAGTGAGCTTCAACCGTGTGGTGCTCCTGGTGGGGCAGGTTCCCACTCAGGATCTGAAAAACCTCGCCACCCGCGTTGCCCGCAACACCAACAGCTCGATCAAGACCGTGCACAACGAGCTTGAAGTGGCCGGCGCTACCTCTTTTCTTTCCCGCAGCAATGACGCCTGGCTCAGCACGAAGTTGAAGACGCTGATGCTGGCAGACCCCACGGTGAGCGGCCTGCGCACCAAGGTGGTCACGGAAAACGGCGTGGTCTACCTGATGGGCCTGGTAACGCAGGAAGAAGCGGATTTGGCAGTGGACCTGGTGAGCAGCACGCAGGGCGTGACCAAGGTGGTGCGAGCTTTCGAATACATCAATTGAACGCTCTACCGTTTTTGTACAAACGAAAAGGGGATCGCAAGCGATCCCCTTTTTTGTGTCTCGAAAAACGAATTATTTGACGACTTTCAGCGCGGGCTTGCCTCTCGGCTTGCTCTTGCTCGGCACCGGAGCGTCGCCAGCTTCGTTGCCCTCGCCCGTTTCCGGCGGCGTGGGCGGAGGCGGCGGCGTCACGCCGTATTCAAAGATCATGCCTTGACCATTCTCACGTGCGTAGATGCCCATCACTGCGCCCATCGGCACATAGACGCGAGTGGGTATGCCGCCGAAACGCCCGTTGAATTCAAGGCCATCGTTGGTCATCAACAGGCCCTGAACTGCAACGGGAGAGATATTGAGAACGATCTGTCCGTCCTTGACGAAATTCTGGGGAACCTCCACTCCCTCGATGAGGGCGTTCACCAGAATGTACGGAGTACAGTTATTGTCGAGGATCCATTCGTAGAGGGCCCGCACCAGATAGGGGCGGTGCGAGGTCATCGCCATTGTTTCTGTACTCCTGCGCTACCCTCAGGTGCGCATTTCACGTTCTTGTTCCGAGAAGCTTGCCTGGATGGATTCACGCTCGAGCAGACGAGCCTTGTAATCCAATAGGGGCTTGGTGGCCTTGGTTTCCGGCAGACGAATGCCGATTTCCGGCAGACGCCACAGGATCGGCAGCACGCAACAATCGACGATGGTGAACTCGTCGCTCATGAAGTACGGCTTCTCAGCGAAGATCGGCGATACCGAAATGATGCTTTCACGCAGTTCCTTGCGTGCCTTGTCGAGTTCCTGCGGAGTGCCGTCTTCGGCCTGCAGTTTTTCGACGAGGTGTGCCCAGTCGCGGTCGATGCGGTAGATCCACAAACGGCTCTGGGCACGTGCCACCGGATAGACCGGAAACAGCGGCGGATGAGGGAAACGCTCGTCCAGATACTCCATCATGATGTTGGCGTCGTAGAGCACCAGATCACGATCCACCAGAGTCGGCAGGCTGTTGTACGGGTTGAGTACTGCGAGGTCTTCCGGCTTGTCGTAGATGTCGACATCCACGATTTCGACGGTCACCCCTTTCTCTGCCAACACGATGCGTACGCGATGGCTGTACTGACTATAGCCATCAGAGTAAAACAACATTGAAGAGCGTTTAGTTACGACTCCCATGGAAGATCAGCCTCTCTGTGCAATCTTTGATGCAGTCAACGGTACCGCTGCGCTTCAGTGTACGTCCTTCCAGTACTCGCGGTTCAGCATGTACACGAAGACGAACAGGAAAGCGAGAAAGAACAGCACGTAGCCACCGATGGTTTCACGGTGCAAACGCGCTGGTTCGCCCAGGTAGGTCAGGAAGTTCACCAGGTTCGTCACCAGCTTGTCGAACTCTTCTTCGGACAAGCTGCCAGTACCTTCCACCTTGTTCAGGTGGGTGCAGGCTGCGTCGGCGCAGGTCTGCTGGCCCTGCAGAGATTCCAGCACGTTCGGCATGCCCACGTTCTTGAAGACCGTGTTGTTGACGCCGAAGGGACGGCTGGGATCGAGGTAGAAGCCTTTCAGATAGTTGTAGAGCCATTCCGGGCTGCGGACGCGGGCCACGAGCGTGAGATCGGGCGGCGCAACGCCGAACCAGTTCTTGGCTTCTTCCTTCGGCATGGCGCTTTCCATCAGGTCGCCGATGCTCGCCTCAGGATTGAATACCAGATATTCCTCCATCAGCGACTCGGGAATGCCGAGGTCGGCAGCCACACGGTTGTAGCGGGAGAAACGCGCACCGTGGCAGCCCATGCAGTAGTTGATGAAGGTGGAAGCACCTTCCTGCAGACCGGCTTTGTCTTCCAGGTTCACGGTGAAGGGCTCGAGCTCCACTTCGGACTCAGCACCCACGGCCTTCAGCGGTACCCAAGTCAGCACCACCAGCAGTACCACGGCGAGAGCCAGCTGCGGGATGGTGATGAAGCGGCCAGTCAGACGAGCCGGCGGCTCGGTGGTGGCTTCCTTACGGGTGTACCAAGGCATGGCCAGGAAGTAGATGAAGTAGTAAGCGGTGCAGATCTGTGCCAGAGCGGTACGCGGACCGGTAGCGATCTTGGTGCCCAGTACGCCGAGGATGATGAAGCTCGCGGCGAAGAGCAGCAGACCGATACGGCTGTACCAGCCTTTGTAGCGCATGGATTTCACCGGGCTGCGGTCGAGCCAAGGCACTACGAACAGGATGGCAATGGCCAGACCCATGACGATCGCACCCCACATCTTGGCATCGAAGCCGAAGAGCGGGTAGGTAACGGCACGCAGCATCGAGTAGAACGGCGTGAAGTACCAAACCGGCGCGATGTGTTCCGGAGTCTTCAGGTTGTTGGCTTCCTCGAAGTTGGCGTGCTCGAGGAAGTAACCGCCCATTTCAGGCATGAAGAAGATCACGGAGCAGAATACGAACAGGAACACCACCACACCCACGAGGTCGTGCACGGTGTAGTACGGGTGGAACGGAATGCCGTCGAGCGGGATGCCGTTTTCGTCCTTCAGTTTCTTGATTTCAACGCCGTCGGGGTTGTTGGAGCCCACTTCGTGCAGCGCCAGGATGTGCAGCACGACGAGCAGGATCAGTACCAGCGGCAGAGCAATCACGTGCAGTGCGAAGAAGCGGTTCAGCGTGGCACCGGAGATCAGGAAGTCACCCTGGATCCAGGTCATCAGGTCCTGACCGATCACGGGGATGGCACCGAACAGGCTCACGATCACGTTGGCACCCCAGTAGGACATCTGACCCCAGGGCAGTACGTAACCCATGAAACCTTCGGCCATCAGCACGAGATAGATGGCCATGCCGAAGATCCAGACGAGTTCACGCGGTTTCTTGTACGAGCCGTACATCAGGCCGCGGAACATGTGCAGATACACCACCACGAAGAAGGCGGAAGCGCCGGTGGAGTGCATGTAGCGCAGGATCCAGCCGAAGTCGACGTCGCGCATGATGTACTCGACGGACGCGAAGGCGCCTTCCGGACTGGTGTTGAAGTTCATCGTGAGCCAGATGCCGGTCAGGATCTGATTGACCAGCACCAACATGGCCAGCACACCGAAGATGTACCAGAAGTTGAAGTTCTTCGGCGCGTAGTACTTGCTCATGTGCTTCTCGTAAGCCTGGATTACAGGCAAACGAGCGTTGATCCAGCCGAGCAGGCCGCCTACTTCAGTCTTGTTCTCGCTACTGCCGGCCATTATGAATTCTCCGAATCGAGTCCGATCACGATGACGTTGTCGTTGACGTAGTAATGAGGGGGAACGCGCAGATTGCTCGGCGCCGGAACACCGCGGAACACGCGGCCAGCCAGGTCGAACATGGAACCGTGGCAGGGGCAGAAGAAGCCGCCTTTCCAGTTGGGGTCGAAGTCTTGCGGCTGTACTTCAGCGAACAGCTGAGGCGAGCAGCCGAGGTGAGTACAGATGCCCACCAGGATGCCGATTTCCGGCTTGCGCGAGCGGAATTCGTTCTGCGCATACTCGGGCTGCTGCTCAGCGTTTTCGGACTGCGGATCAGCCAGGTGGTCGGTGTTGTTGCGCAGGTTTTCCAGAGTGGCTTCGTCGCGACGCATCACGAAGATGGGCTGACCACGCCATGCGGGCATGGGGCCGAGCAACTCGCCAGGGTTGAGGCGACTGATGTCGATGGTGATGGGAGCACCGGCTGCAAGGGCTTTCGCGCTCGGATTCCAGGAACCGACGAAAGGGACTGCCGCCCCGACTCCGCCGACCGCACCTACCAGGGAGGTACTGCCAATCAAAAAGCGCCTGCGGCTCTTGTTTACAGTGCCGTCGTTCACAGGTCTTCTCCTTAGTTTGCCGCCCCGGGAACCAGGTCGGGATGCCGATCAGAAAATGGCGCGCATACTACTAAAAATAGGGTTTTCATTCAAGGCGCAAAGGCCGTGAATTCCCGAGCGAAACCGTTGTTTACGCGCCAAAAACCGCACAAAAAAAACGCCGGACAGTGGGTCCGGCGTCTCGATTTGGAGCATGCGTGAGCGATTAACGCTTGGAGTACTGCGGACGCTTGCGAGCTTTGCGCAGACCCACTTTCTTACGCTCGACCTCACGCGAATCGCGGGTAACGAAGCCAGCCTTGCGCAGCGGCGAACGGTTACCTTCGTCGTATTCCATCAGGGCGCGGGTCAGACCATGGCGGATGGCACCGGCCTGGCCGAAGCTGCCGCCACCGCTTACGGTGACCTTGATGTCGAACTTGTCGGCCACACCCAAGAGCTCGAGCGGCTGACGCACGATCATGCGCGCTACTTCACGACCGAAATACTGATCGATCGTACGATCGTTGATGGTGATGTTGCCGCTGCCCGGGGTCAGGAACACGCGGGCGGTGGAAGTCTTGCGACGACCGGTACCGTAGTATTGAGTGTCTGCCATGGAGTTGTCGTCCGAAATCAGAGGGTTAACTGAACAGGCTGCTGAGCAGCGTGCGGGTGGCTTTCGCCAGCGTAGACTTTGAGCTTGCGCATCATGTCACGACCCAGCGGAGTGCGCGGGATCATGCCTTTGACGGCCAGCTTCAGAACGTCTTCCGGCGAGCGACCAATCATCTCATTGAAGGACAGCGAACGCAGACCACCCGGATACTGCGAGTGCTGGTGGTACATCTTGGTACGGCCTTTGGTGCCGGTTACCTGAATTTTCTCGGCGTTGATCACCACGATGTAATCGCCGGTGTCGACGTGCGGGGTGTACTCAGGCTTGTGCTTACCACGCAGGCGATGCGCGATATCGGCAGCCAGACGACCCAGGGTTTTACCCGCTGCATCCACCACGTACCAGTTGTGCTGGGCGGTTTCTTTCTTCGCTGAAAAGGTTTTCATGATCTTCTCTGAACTTAAGTTTAGCGGCCCAACACATTGAAATTGCGGCTGTTTCCGCAAGCACCTGTGTTTTCTGGAAGAGTCGACGGCGCGCGCGGCGCCAACGAGAGGGCCATACCCGGTTGTCAGGGGCGCGAATTCTAGCCGCCGCCCCAGGCACTTTCAAGCCTTTCTTGGCATGCGTTCCTCCCCTCTTGTTGCGGGCGAACACGCAAAAAGTCGCATTCAATCGGGCCGATGCGCGCGCGCCAGGTAATCGTGCGTCTGCATTTCCAGCAAACGACTCCTGGTGCGCTCGAAGGCAAAGGCCAGATGCGTTCCCTGATAGAGCGTTTCCAATGGCGCATCCGCCGACAGGATCAGCTTCACGCCGTGATCGTAGAACTCGTCCACCAGCGTGATGAAACGCCGCGTTTCATCGTCACGACTTTCGCCCAATGTCGGCACGTCCGACAAAAACACCGTATGGAATCTGCGCGCGAGCTCGATGTAGTCCGCGCTGCCACGCCCCTGCCCACACAACACCTGAAAATCAAACCAGATGACACCACCCGCCAGCGCTCTCACCTCGAGGCGACGCTGCTGCACTTCCAGTCGAGTTTCAGTGGAGACGGTTTCACCGCGCGTGAGCTCACGAAACAAAGTCTCCATGCCCTGCTCCGCAGCGGCATCGAGTGGGTGGTAATAAGTAGCGGCGCGGTCGAGTGATTGCAGGCGGTAGTCGATGCCCCCATCGACGTTGAGCACTTGCGTATGACGGCGCAACAACGCGATTGCCGGCAAAAAACGCGCCCTCTGCAGGCCGTTTTCATAAAGACGTTCGGGCTCGATGTTCGAGGTCGCCACCAGAGTAACGCCTTCGGCGAACAGCGCTTCAAGCAAGGTGCCGAGAATCATGGCATCGCCGATGTCGGTGACGAAGAACTCATCGAAACAGAGCACGTCGACCGATTCAGCGAGATGCCGCGCAACTTCTTCGAGCGGATTCTTGTGCCCCTGCAATTCCGCGAGCTGTTGATGCGTGCGCTGCATGAAACGATTGAAGTGCAAGCGCAGCTTGCGCTCGCTGGGCAGTGCGCGCACGAAGAGATCCATCAGGTAGGTCTTGCCGCGTCCGACGCCACCCCAGAGGTACAAGCCCCGCAGAGGTTCCGGTTGTTCGCGCCACAAGCTCTGACGCAGACGCTTCAATAGTCCTGGCCGCTCCTGCCAACGCGCGCACAGCGCTTCGTGCAACAATTGCAGCTGCGCAACGGCCGCCTCCTGCGCCGCATCGGGCTGCAAGACTCCGGACTGGAGATCCTCACGATAGAGATCGATGGGACCGGGCTGGAAGGAAGACGGGACCAAAACTGCGTGCGCTCTGAGAAAGGCGGCAATTATAAACTCATCGCTCCACGGCTCGCAGGTTGCAGGGTGTAATCGCGGGTGCGCTGGGTATAATCCCGCCAGCTCGCATCAACTACGCAGGAGCCCCTCATGATTTGGATCGTTGCCCTTGGCTGTTTTCTTGCCGGAGCTGCCGCAGGGGCCTTGCTCTTCAAGATTTTCCGCTCCGACGAAGCCCAGGTGCGTAGCTTGAAGCAGCAGTTGCAGAAGCTCAGCGAGGAGCACGAAAACTACAAGAGCAACGTGCACGGCCACTTCAGCAACACGGCCCGCCTCTTTGGTCAGCTGACCGACAGCTATCGTGAGGTCTACCAGCACATGGCCGAAGGTGCCCGCCAGCTTTGTCCGGACTACATTTCGAATCAACTGACGCTCAACAAGGACGCGAAAACCTTGCTGCGCGATGAGCGTCCGGAGACCGACGAACCCAAGGCGCCGCCGCTCGATTACGCTGCGCGTACGGACCCGAACACCACGGGGGCGCTATCGAGCGACGAGTACGGCATCGAGCGCCACTGAGCCCAGCCGGGCCCTGCCCGGGCAAGTCTCACCCCATTCCTCTATAATCACGGCTTTCGCCCACGCCGTGGGCCTTTATACGAACTGCAGCATTCAATATGTCCGAATATCGTCTGACCCATCTCAAACAACTGGAAGCCGAAAGCATCCATATCATTCGCGAAGTGGCCGCGGAGTTCGAGCGTCCGGTGATGCTCTACTCGATCGGCAAGGATTCGGCCGTGATGCTGCACCTTGCCCTCAAGGCCTTTTACCCGGGCAAGCTGCCCTTCCCGCTTCTGCACGTGGACACCACGTGGAAGTTCAAGGAAATGATCGAGTTCCGCGACCGCATGGCGAAGGAACACGGCTTTGAACTGCTGGTCCACATCAACCAGGAAGGCATCGACGCCGGCATCGGCCCCTTCACCCACGGCAGCGCCAAGCACACCGACGTGATGAAAACGCAGGCCTTGAAGCAGGCATTGAACAAGTACCGCTTCGATGCCGCCTTCGGTGGTGCGCGCCGCGACGAAGAAAAATCGCGCGCGAAAGAACGCGTCTATTCATTCCGCGACAAGAACCATCGCTGGGATCCGAAGAATCAACGTCCCGAGCTCTGGAATCTCTACAACGGCAAGATCAACAAGGGCGAAAGCATCCGCGTGTTCCCCTTGTCGAACTGGACCGAGCTCGACGTGTGGCAATACATCCACCTCAACAACATTCCGATTCCTGAACTCTACTTCGCCAAGGAACGCCCGGTGGTGGACTACGAGGGCGTCACCATCATGGTCAACGACGATCGCGTGCCGGAAGAGCTGCGCAAGAATCAGCGCATGGAAACCGTGCGTTTCCGCACGCTCGGCTGTTATCCGCTCACCGGAGCCATCAAGTCGAATGCCACCACGCTGCCCGAAATCATCCAGGAAATGCTGCTGGCCACGACCTCCGAGCGCCAGGGCCGTCTGATCGACAGCGATCAGGCCGGCTCGATGGAACAGAAGAAACGCGAAGGTTATTTCTGAGGCGCGTGAGCCTCACCATGATGCATTGAGAAACCGCCAGCCATGTCTCATCAATCCGATCTCATCAGTACCGACATCAATGCCTATCTGGCACAGCACGAGCGCAAGGAACTGTTGCGCCTGCTCACCTGCGGCAGCGTGGACGATGGCAAGAGCACCCTGATCGGGCGCCTTTTGCACGACACCAAGATGATTTACGAAGACCAGCTCGCCGCGATCAAGTCGGACAGCCTCAAGTCCGGCACCACCGGTGACGCACCCGACCTCGCCTTGCTTGTCGACGGCCTGCAGGCCGAACGCGAACAGGGCATCACCATCGACGTCGCCTACCGTTATTTCTCTACCGCCAAACGTAAATTCATCATCGCGGACACCCCTGGCCACGAGCAGTACACGCGCAACATGGCGACCGGCGCTTCCAACTGCGAACTCGCCATCATCCTCATCGATGCTCGCCACGGCGTGATGACGCAGACCCGTCGTCATACCTTCATCGCGTCGCTGCTCGGCATTCGTCACATCATCGTTGCCGTGAACAAGATGGACCTGATGGATTTCCGTCAGGACGTCTTCGACAAGATTCGCGCCGACTATCTGTCCTTCGCGAAGGAACTCCACACCGGCGAAATCACCTTCATCCCGATTTCTGCGCTCAAAGGCGACAACGTCGTGCATCGCAGCACCGAAACGGGTTGGTATGAAGGCCCGACCTTGATGGAGATGCTGGAAACCGTGAAGGTGACGGCGGATCGCAATTACACCGATTTCCGCTTCCCGGTGCAGTACGTCAACCGCCCCAACCTCAACTTCCGCGGTTATTGCGGCACCATCGCTTCCGGTGTCGTGCGCAAGGGCGATGTGGTGCAGGTACTGTCTTCCGGCATGACCAGCCGCGTGAAATCGATCGTCACGCAGGACGAAGAACTCGAACTTGCCTATCCGCCGCTTGCCGTCACGCTCACGCTCGAAGACGAGATCGACATCAGCCGTGGCGACATGCTCGCGCATCCCGACAATCTGCCGTCGGCGCGCGACCGAGTCGTTGCCACCGTCGTGTGGATGAACGAAGCCGAAATGCAGCCTGGGCGTCTGTACAACTTCAAACATACGACCAAGGCCGTGAGCGGCACGATCAGCCAGATCATTCACACCATCGACGTGAATACCCTGGAAAAACGCGAAGCCACGAAGTTGAGCCTGAACGAAATCGCGCTCTGCGAAATCAGCTTCGATCAGAACATCTACTTCGACCCCTATCGCGAGAACGTCAGCACCGGTTCCTTCATCATCATCGACCGCCTCACCAACGTGACGGTCGGCGCCGGCATGATTGCACCGGACGACAAGGCGCCGCGCCGTGCCGTGATTCCGAAAGGTCATGTGACCAAGGAAGAGCGTGCGATTCGCTATGGTCAGAAGCCGGTCACCGTGATGTTCGTCGGCCTTTCCGGTTCCGGTAAGTCGACCCTGGCACATGCGCTCGAACGTCGTTTGTTCGACATCGGCCGCGTCAGCACCGTGCTCGATGGCAAAGCCATGCGTCTCGGCATCAGCAAGGATCTGCCGCACGACGCCTACGGCCGCGCCGAGAATCTGCGTCGCAGCGCCTACATCGCGCGCTATCTGAACGACTCCGGTCTGATCTGCTGCGCTGCCTTCGTTGCGGCGAGCACCGATGCCCGTGAACACGCCATCAGCGTGATCGGACAGGAGAACTGCATCGTGGTCTATCTCAATCCGCCGCTCGAAGTGTGTCAGCAGCGCGATCCGAGCGGACTCTACGCCGCAGCGCAGAACCGCGAATCGAACGACGTTCCCGGCATCTCCTTCCCTTACGAGGCACCGGAAAATCCCGACCTCGTGCTGCCCACCGATCAGATGAGCGTGGACGAGTGCGTGGATCGCGTGATGAATCTGCTGAAAGAACGCTCGGTTCTCTAAGAACCGCACACTTCAATCGCGCAAAACGAAACGGGGCCTTCAAGGCCCCGTTTCTTTATGAGGAATGGAATTGCTTACTCGTCGGACGGCGGGATGTTGCAGAACGCGAGCAGGAAGTCGTCCACAGCGGCGGAGCTGTACTGCTTGATCTCTTCGTCGGAGAGCGGCGGCTGGATGCCACATTCGCGGCGCAGCATCGTGCGATGCAGCACCATGGAAACGAAGTAACGGCTCAGTTTGTCGACATTGAAAACGGAAGCAGGCTTGTAATGCTCGAACAGACGCACCAGGTTCTGATAGGCGATTTCAGGGCCGGACGTGAAGTAGTGGTGACCGACCTTGGAGCCATTGGCGGACATCTGGAAGATCAGTCGACGCAGCGCCAACGTACGGTCATCGGAAGCAACTCGCAGCGTGGCATCGGCCACCATGCGCAGGGCTTCGCGGAGCGACTTGCCCTGATAGTTGCGCGCAGTATCGAGCATGCTCTGGCGGTAAACCGCCAGCTCGCGCTCCACTACTGCCAGGAAGAGGTCTTCCTTGCTGCCGAAATAGCGATAGATGGACTCCTTGGAGATCCCAGCTTCGCGAGCCATGACATTGATACTCGTGCCATCAAAGCCCTTGACGCGGAAATTCTCGCTGGCGATGTCCAATACTTCTTCGCGCTTGTCAGTGGATCGGGGTTTCAGGGGGCTTACGCTCGCTGTCATTTGGGCCTCGTTATCGTAATTCTAAGTGGCACAGTGTAGGCATTTGGGAATCTACTGGCCAATCGAGTAATAAATGTGAATTAGTGTTAGGCAGGGTTGACTAACGAGTTCGGCTTCCCTAATATACGCACCGAACCGTACGGTTCGCCCCACGAAATTGGTCGCGGGTTACGGTCAAAGCCGTCTTGACTGAAGTTTGTAGTAGTTTAGGCGGCTTTGACAGCAATCTGCACCAGTCCCCTCTGAAAAGCCTCGGAAGAGCAGTTTGATTTCGAGGCTTTTTTTTTGCCTCCTTTTTAGTTCTGGTTCTTTTCCCTTAACGCTTTTACTTCGTCGACGCCTCAATAATAAAGGCGCCGACCAAGCTTCCTTTTTATTTCTTTCGCCCGCGCCTTACTGGAAGCGGCGTCCCAGGCTCACGTACAGGCTGATCGGCTCGCCCACGAAGTAACGCTCGTTGCCGAAGCCTACATCCGCACGCTCGGCATAGTCGATATTGAAAAGGTTGGTAATACGAGCGCCGTAGTACCAGCCCTGCCCCCAGGAACCCTGGTAGCGCAGATTGACGAGGTCATGGCCCGGATATTCCACGGTATTGGCCTCATCCGCGTAGTACTTGCCCATGTGAATCAATTCGAGTTCGAGGCTGCGGCCGGCGTCGATCTGCCAATTCAGCTGCGCGCTGCCGGTGAGGCGCGGCGCGGTGTCGATGTCGAGACCATCGAGGTTGACCGGCCCCGGGTTCAGCGAACCTTCGTAGGTGTGCTTGGCATAGGTACCGGTCACCGTCAGGCTCCAGGAGGAATTGATCGCCCAGGCGGTGTTGAATTCGATGCCACGGTGACGGGTTTCAGCGCCGCTGTGATTCTCGCGGTTGCTGTCCTGGAAGATGACGTTTTCCTTGTCCATGAAGAAGGCCGCCACCGCGTAGCTCACGCTGCCAGCGCTGGCGCGATAACCCACTTCGATGCTCTTGGCTTCTTCGGAGTCGAGGTCTGCCACGTTCTGATTGTTCTGCAGACGGTAGACTTCATTGGTCTCCGGTGCGCGGAAGGCCTGAGCCAGGTTCACGTAGACCTGACGTCCGGAATCGAAATCGTGGATCCAGCCGATCTGAGCGGAGACGTTTTCGTAGGTATCGCTGCGATCGGCCGGACGGTTGAAGCGGCAACCACCGAAACCGCAGGGGGTGCCGTCATCCTTGGTGCGCCCATCGAGCATGCGGTTGTCATAGTCGTACTTACGATCTTCGTAACGCACGCCGAAACTGAGAAGGTCGGCATCGGTCACGCGGTACTTCAACAAGGCGTAGGGCGAAATCAGCGTGGAATCGACCGTGAAGTCGTAGTGCTTGCCCACCGGAATCTGGGCCTGCAACGCGGCAGAGCCTTCGGTGGGGAATTCCTGCGTTTCCTTCAGATAGCCCTCGGTGCTTTCGAAGTCGACACCGGCAATCCAGCTCAAGCGACCATCACCACGGCTGGACGCCATGGCCTGTGCGCCGAAGGACTCCTGCCCGTTCTCTTCGAGCGGAAGCCCCGGCAGATAGTGCTGCAGGAAGATCATGTCGGTCTTGCGGTAGTAGGGCGTCAGCATCCAATCGACACCGTCGCCTTCCCAATTCAGGCGTGAGCTGAGGCGATAGGAATCCGCGTCGCGGAAGGATTCAGGGTTGGGGTTGTAACGCTTCAGATCCTTATCTTTATAAGCGTCGTGACCTTCGATGTAGCCCGCCGTTTCCTGGTTCAGGTTGGTGAAGTGGAAGCTGGTGGTCGCGCTGAAACCGGGCACACGATACTGGTGCGTGGCGCTCAGCTTCTGTTGATCGAAGCCGGAGTCGTGTTTGTAACCATCATCGCTGTTGCCGTTGACGCTGATGCGATAGCCGTGGGCACCAAGAGTGTCACTGACGGTGCCGCGGATACGGTTGTAACGATGCGGCCCCAGCTCGTAGGACACATCGGAGGTAAAGCTTTCGCTGACGGGATCGCTGATGACGTTGATCGCACCGTGCAGCGCGTTGGCGCCGTAGAGAATGCTACCCGGACCGCGAATCACTTCGATGGTGCCGGCCTGTTCCGTGTTGGCCTCAAACAGCTGGTTGACGTTGCAATAGCCCGGCGCGCGCATCGGAATACCATCGAGCGCTGTCTGGAAAGCGCCACAGCTGCCGGCACCGCTGAGTACGGGCGAGCGAATGGAGATCAGGCTTTCCTGGCCGTTGCCGCGGCTGATCCAGGTGCCGGGCACGCGCGCCATGATTTCCGTGATGTGGGTGGCGCGAACGGTTTCGATGTCCTTGGCGCCCACTGCGTAGATGCTCGCGGGAATTTCACGCAGTTCGCTTGCGCGGCGATCGGCAGTGATGACGATGGTTTCAAGCGAGTTGTTGGTCTGCGCTTGCGCCGATACGGCCATCGACAACATCACCGCAGCAGAAAGGCCGTGCAGAGCGAAAACGGTGCGTGAATCCATACGAGTTGTTTCCCCTTTTTTCTACGTATGCTAGTAGGATGCTCACGACCAGCTCTCCCCAGCAGCCGTGAGCGGAGCCCAGGGCTCCGGAAAGGCCGCTAAAGTAAAGCAGCTCCTGTACACATGCAAGGTTGCGCAGGCTGTGGGAGAATGCCCCGCTCTTTCAATTCGTTCTGGTGTAGTACTCATCCATGTCCGTTGCCCGCCTACAGTCCGACGCAGTGAAGTTTCACCTGCGTCACATCGCCAAACTACCTGAACTACAAACCCTGGAAGCTTTCGCTCATGTCGACGACGAAACGCTGAACCTGATTCTCGAGCAGGCGGCGCAGTTCGCGGACGAAGTGCTCGCGCCGCTCGCCGCGGAAGGTGACGTGCAAGGTTGTCGTTTGGAAGGAGAGCAGGTGAAGCTGCCCGCCAACATGGCGCAGGCCTATCAGGAATGGCGTGAACTCGGTTTCCCTCTGCTCGGTATCGACCTCGAACACGAAGGCCTCGGCTTCCCGCTTGCCGCGCAAGCTGCCGTGCAGGAACTCTGCGATGGCGCCAACGTTGCCTTTGGCATGCTGGGCATCAACCTGCGTTGTGCAGCAGCGTGTCTACTGGGCAACGGCACACCGGACCAGATCGAACGTTGGCTCGGCGGACTCGCCAGCGGCGAAGTCGCCAGCACCATCGTCATCAGCGAGCCGCAGGCCGGATCCGATGTAGGACGCATCCTCACGATGGCCACACCGACGGATGACGGCGCCTGGCAACTGCAAGGTTCCAAGCTGTGGATTTCCTACGGCGATCACGACGCCACCGATCAGATCCTCCATCTCGTCCTCGCCCGCACTCCCAACGCCGAACCCGGCACGCGTGGCCTCAGTCTCTTCCTCGTTCCGAAGGTCCTCGAAAACGGCGAACGCAACGCAGTGCGCGCCGCGCGTCTCGAACACAAGATGGGGCTGCATGCTTCGCCGACCTGCGTGCTCGAACTCAACGGTGCACGTGGTGAATTGATCGGAACCATCGGCAAAGGTCTGCAGGCCTTGTTCGTGATGATGAACGGCATGCGTCTGGCCGTTGCGGTGCAAGGTGCCGGTGTCGCCAACACCGCGACGCTGCACGCGATCCGCTACGCGCAGGAACGTCCGCAGGGCGGACATCCGCTGCAGAAACCCGTGGCGATCACCACGCACGCCGACGTTCGCCGCATGCTGCTCGAAATGACTGCCAATGCGGAGCTGGCGCGTGCACTCGCTTTGCGCACGGCCAGCCTGCTCGACCGCACGCGTGGCACTGGTGAGGCACGTTGGCAACGCATTGCCGAACTGCTGTTGCCGATCGCCAAGACCAGCTGCGCCGAGCGCGCCTTCGAGACCGCCAACCAGGGCATCCAGGTATTGGGCGGCTATGGCTACACCAATGAATATCCGCTCGAACGCCTCGCCCGCGACATTCGTGTTGCTTCTATTTATGAAGGCACCAGCGGCATCCAGGCGCTCGACTTGCTCAAGCGCAAACTCCTCGCCGACGAACTGCAAACCTTCAACGAGCTCGTGGGCCTGATCCGCGAGGATCTCGCCAGTGGCGAAAGCGTCTTTGGCGCACTGGTGCCCGAAGCGCTTGCGCTGCTCGAAGACACCTTGGGCAAACTGAAGAGCGCCCCCGCGCCCGAAACCGGGGCCTACGCGGTACTGCAGCTGAGCGCGCTGGTCGTGCATGGCTGGAACGCACACTGCCTGTTGGTGGCCGCCACCCCTGAGGCGGATGACTATCAGAATCGTCTGCGAGCCGCGCTGACGCTGTACGCCCAGGGCTATCTGGCCAATTGCCGATTCTGGGTCGAACGCGCGTTGGGTGAGCTGCCCCCGTATGGATTCCCGCAGGATTGAGGCCAAACGGTAGGTCCTTCGTATGCAATACCGCGTTGATCTGCCGCACCCGATCCGATACTTTACGGCGGTCGCAGGCTGCCTCAGCCCCGCCGCCACCGATTTCCCAATTGAGACATCGGCACAAGAACAATAATAGAACGTTCTTTCTGTAATTCTCCAATCGACACTGCAATCGGAGCCGCCATGCAAGAGTATCAATTGTTCATCGACAACGAGTACGTCTCGTCCGTCTCGGGCGTCTATACCGACGACATGAACCCCGCCAACAACACCGTTTATGCCCGCGTGCAGAACGCCGGCAAGGCGGACCTCGAGCGCGTTCTGTCGTCCTCGCAAAAAGCTTTCGAAACCTGGAAGGACATGCTGCCTTCCGCCCGCGAGCGCCTGTTCCTCAAAGTTGCCGATCTCATGGAAGAGCGCGCGAAAGAATTGCAGGACGTCCTGATCGATGAGGCCGGCTCCACTCTGCTCAAGGCCGGTTACGAAACGCACCACACCCCGAACTTCCTGCGCTCGATGGCCGGCGAAGTCCGTCGCGTGAAGGGCGAAACCTACGTGTCCGACTACCCCGGCGTGAAATCGCTGTGCATCCGTCGTCCGCTCGGCGTCGTCGTATCGATCGCACCGTTCAACTTCCCGCTGCTGCTCGGCGTGCGCAAGATCGGTTTCGCTCTCGCCGCTGGTAACACCGTGATCCTCAAGCCCTCCGAAATGACTCCGGTCATCGGCCTGAAACTGGGCGAACTGTTCCGCGATGCCGGCTTCCCGCCGGGCGTGCTGAACGTGATCCCGGCTCTCGGCAGCGAACTGGGCGACAGCCTGATCACCGACAAGCGCGTCCGCTTCGTCACCTTCACCGGTTCGAGCAAAGTGGGCCGTCAGGTGGGCGCCACCGCTGCTGCTCACGGCAAGCGTTTCGCACTGGAAATGGGCGGCAAGAACCCGGTCATCGTGCTGAAGGATGCCGACATCGACTACGCCGTCGATACCGCTGCATTCAGCAACTTCATGCATCAGGGTCAGATCTGCATGACCGGTTCGCGTGTGATCGTCGAAGCCCCCATCTATGACGAATTCGTCGACAAGCTCGCCAAGAAAGTGGCCGGCATCAAGTATGGCGCCGATCCGCGCGAGCCCGGCCTGATCGTTGGTCCGCTGATCCGTACCACGCAGGCTCCGTTCATCAAGGAGCAGATCGAGAAAGCCGTTGCCGAAGGTGCACGCGTACTTACCGGTGGCAACTACGAAGGCAACGTGTTCCAACCCACCGTGGTCGCCGACATCACCCGCGACATGAGCATCTTCCGCACCGAGCTCTTCGGTCCGGTGGCTTCCGTGATCAAGGCGAACGACCACCTGCACGCTCTGGAACTGGCCAACGACTCCGACTACGGTCTGTCTTCCGCCGTGCTCACCAACGATCTGCAGAAAGCCATCTTCATGGCCGAAGGCCTGGAAGCCGGTGCCGTCCACGTCAACGGTCCGAGCGTACGCGACGAGCCGGTGATTCCGTTCGGCGGCGTGAAAGACAGTGGTTACGGCCGCGAAGGTGGCCACTTCTCCATCGACGAAATGACGGAACTGAAGTGGATCACCATCCAGACTGGCAAGAACAAATATCCGTTCTAAGCCTGCTCGAAACGAAACCGGCGCCAATGGCGCCGGTTTTTGTTTGGGCTGAAGAAAAGTTCTTTATTTCAGCTTGAACACCTTCTCTGCCACTTCCTGATAGAAGGCACGTTTGGTTTCGGGCGCCATGTCCATGGCGTCGAGATCCACCACCTCCTGCGGCGTGTACTGATAGGGATAGTCCATCGCGTACATCACGCGATCCACACCCAAGACCTGCTGCGAGAACTTGATCGCAGGTTCCCAGGCCACACCGCTGTTGGTGATGTACACGTTCTCGCGCAGATAGTCGCTCACCTTCTTCTTCAGCGGCTTCATGCATTCATAGCGCGCGGCGCGCACACCGGCGGCGTGCATGTAGTCCAGACGATACATCCAGAACGGCAACGCTTCGCCCATGTGACCGATGATCATCTCGAGACGCGGGAAGCGATCGAACACGCCAGCGGTGATGATGCGCAGCATGTGCAGACCGGTTTCCACACCGAAGCCGTAGATGGCGCCATCGAGGCCGGCTTCGAGGAAGGGCTGGATCATGCTCTTCGGTGGCGTGTTGGGATGCAGATAGATAGGCAGCCCGAGCGCCTCGGCCGCTTCGAAGATGGGCCAGAACTTGGTGTCGGACAGATACTCACCCATCGTGTGTGAGTTGATGATGATGCCCTTCAGGCCAAGCGACTTGCCACGTTCCAATTCCTGTGCAGCGACATCCGGCGCCTGCGGCGCCACGGCACACAGTCCGCTGAAGCGCGTCGGATGACGCCTGATGGCTTCGGCCAGAATGTCGTTGCTGTCGCGCGCGAGCGACACTGCGACCTCGCGCTCAAATACCTGCACGCCCGGCGACGTCAGCGCAATCACCTGATGATCGATGCCGGCGGCATCCATGTCGGCAATGCGCATCGCATCGAGATCCGCCAGTTTTTCCCGGATCGCGGCAGGACGCGGCGCCTGTGAGGTCAGATAGAAACCCCAAAGGCTATCGAAACCGGGATCGTCGAATTTGCGACTCTCATAGAGATCGCGATACATCTTCAGCATCTGCGGCGGAGCGAAGGCTTCTTCAGTGGCGATGCGCTTGTAGGCGGGATTCGGAGCGATGGTCGGCTGGGTCATGGGTGCACTCGAACTGTCATTGTTATAGGTAGTGAAGCGGTAAGGCGGCCAACTTCGCGCCGCACCGGAACCCGGCGGAGTAAAACATCAAAGACTGCCTTCCTCAACCGCTGCCGGTTTTACTAGCGCTGGCGATTGCTGGATGATTGCGGCTTTGCAATCTCGGACCGCAGGAGAACACCGTTGTCCGCTCTCTATCCCAAACTGCAACTTTTCATCGACGGCCAATGGCTCGACCAGGGCGAGCGCACCGGCGAAACGGTGCTCAATCCCGCGACGGGTGAACCACTCGGTTTTCTGCCGCATGCAACGCCCAAAGATCTCGATCGCGCACTCGCTGCTGCGGAGCGCGGCTTCAAAGTCTGGCGCTCCCATCTGCCGGAACAGCGTAGCGACATCATCCGCAAGGCGGCGGCTCTGCTACGCGCGGATGCGGAACGCCTCACCAAGGTCGCCACACTCGAATCGGGCAAGCCGATCGGACAATCGCGCATCGAATTGCTCATGGCCGCGGAAACGCTGGAATGGTTTGCCGAAGAGGGACGCCGCGCCTACGGCCGCGTGCTCACGCAGCGCCAGAGCGGCACGCGGCACCTGGTCGTCAAAGAACCGATCGGTCCAGTTGCAGCATTCACGCCCTGGAACTTTCCGCAAGGCAATCCCGCGCGCAAGCTTGGCGCTGCACTCGGCGCCGGTTGTTCGTGTGTGATCAAGCCGGCCGAGGACACGCCTGCGTCCGCACTCCTGATTGCGAAAGCACTGCAGGAAGCAGGACTTCCCGATGGCGTGGTCAACGTCGTGTTCGGTGTACCTGCAGAAGTCTGTCCCTACATTCTGCGTTCGAAAGTCATTCGCAAACTGACATTCACGGGCTCGGTGCCGGTCGGTAAGGAACTCTCGAAGATCTGCGCTGAGAACATGATCCGCACCACGATGGAATTGGGCGGACATGCACCTGTGCTGATCTTCGACGATGCCGATCTCGACCAAGCCATCGAGTTGAGCGTGGCCGCGAAGATTCGCAATGGCGGACAGGTCTGCGTGTCACCGACCCGCTTCTATGTGCAGGACTCCGTGTACGAACGCTTCGTCGAAGAATTCACTGCACGCATCGCCCAGACGCGCCTTGGCAATCCGCTCGATGAAAGCACGCAGATGGGACCGATGATCCACGAGCGCCGCCGGCAGTCGGTGCACGCCTTGATCCAAGACGCCGTGCAGCACGGCGCCACCTTGCGCACTGGTGGTCAATTCATCGACGGTCCAGGCTTCTTCTACAGCCCGACCGTGTTGTCGGAAGTGCCGGAGACGGCGCGCATCATGAATGAAGAACCCTTCGGTCCCGTCGCCCTGGTCAATCCCTTCAGCACCATCGACGAAGTGATCGCGAAAGCGAACCAATTGCCCTATGGCCTCGCCGCTTTCGCCTTCACCGATTCGAGCAAACGCGTGAAGCTGCTGGGCCAGCAGATCGAAGCCGGTATGATCGGCCTCAACACCTTCGCCATCTCGGTGCCGGAATCCCCCTTCGGTGGCGTGAAGGAAAGTGGTCATGGCAGCGAGCAGGCCATCGAAGGACTGGAGAGCTGCCTCGTCACCAAGTTCATCAGCGAAGCCTGAAAGAGCGATGCGCTGCCGCGGGTCTGCAAGAAACCGCCACTACGCAAAGGAGAACTGCCATGGGTAAACCAGCTCTGACCAGCAAGGACTTTCCGCCCGAAGTACTCGAGGCCTTCGACCACTACGTACATGGCAGGATCAGCCGCCGCGAGTTTCTCGACCGCAGCAGTCGTTTCGCGTTGGGCAGCAGCTCAGCCGCTGCCTTCCTGGCCGCGCTCAGCCCCAACTACGCGCAGGCGCAGGACATCGCCGAAGACGATCCGCGCATCGTCACCGAGCGTTTGATCTACCCCTCGCCACAGAACTGGGATGCCTACATCGCCAAGCCGGCCAATGCGAGTGGTCCGCTCCCCGCCGTGTTGGTGATCCACGAGAACCGCGGTCGCAATCCCTACATCGATGACGTGGTACGTCGCCTCGCCGTGGCTGGTTTCCTGGCGATGGCGCCCGATGCGCTGACCTCGTTCGGAGGCTGGCCGGGCAATGACGATGAGGGCCGCGAAATGCAGGCCAAGCTCGACCGCAACGAGATGTTCGAAAACTGGGTGGCCGGTGTGCGCTATCTGCAGAGCCGTCCCGATAGCAACGGCAAGGTCGGCGCCGTCGGCTTCTGCTATGGCGGTGGTGTGGTCAATCAACTCGCCGCCACCTTGCCTGACCTCGCCGCAGGCGTGCCCTACTACGGTGGTCAGGTGCCGGCAGATCAGGCGGCCAAGATCAAGGCGCCGCTCTTGATCCACAATGCCGAGCTCGACACGCGCATCCTTGAAGGCCAGGCGGCCTATGGTGAAGCATTGACCAAGGCCGGTGTGACCTTCGAACATCATGTCTACCCCGGAGCCAATCACGGGTTCCACAACAACAGCACGCCGCGCTTCGACCAGGCGGCCGCAGACCTGTCCTGGGAGCGCACCCTGGCTTGGTTCGACAAGTATTTGCGCTGAGTTTTCACAACACTAGTTAGGAGTCGTATATGCAGTTTGTCGTCACCGCCTGGGATTACACCGATGAAGGCGCCTTGGAACGGCGCATGGCCTGCCGTGAGGCACATCTCGCCAGCATTCGCGAGCTGATCGCCAAAGGCCACTTCTTGAGCGGCGGTGCCATCCTCGATGACGAGGGCAGGATGATCGGATCGTCCATCCACATGGAGTTTCCCGATCGCGCCGCCTTGGATGCCACGCTGGCGGCAGATCCTTATGTTGCCGGCAAGGTGTGGGAAAAGATCGAAGTGCGTCAGATCAAGCTGGTGCCGATCGCACGTTGAATCGTGTTCCCGCGCTCAGCAGCGAGCGCGGGAAACCTTGACTGAGCCTCTCCACGGATGGAGAGGAAATGGGGAGAGGCGGAGCGGGCTTGCTCCGCCTCTTTTTTTAATGTGCCTTCTTGGCGTTCTCTTCGAGGGCCTTCTGTTGTTCGGGACTCGCCTCTTTCTGATACAGCGCCTTCCATTCCGAGTAGGGCATGCCGTAGACGAGCTCACGTGCTTCTTCGTAGCTGATGGTTTCACCACGCTCTTCCGCCGCCGCCACGTACCACTTGGACAGACAATTGCGGCAGAAGCCGGCGAGGTTCATCAGGTCGATGTTCTGCACGTCCTTGCGCGAGTCGAGATGCTGCAGCAAACGACGGAACACCGCGGCTTCGATTTCAGTGGTCTTGTCACTCATAACTCCTCCTCCGCCAACCGTGGCTCAACCGCCGGCCAGCTTCACCTTGTAACCCAGCTTCTGTAGGTAGGCGCTCAGCTTTTCGCGCTGATCACCCTGAATTTCGATCACTCCATCCTTCACCGTGCCCCCCGTGCCGCAGTGCTGCTTGAGTTTGGCGGCCAGCTGCTTCAGCTCTTCCTCGGCCAGCGGTACGCCCTTGATCAGACTCACACCCTTGCCGCCACGCCCCTTGGTTTCGCGGTGGATGCGCACGATGCCATCGCCCTTGGCGACGGGCGCAGCCTTACGCAATTCGCGGCAGATGCAGGAGGACTGCGGCTTGCCACAGTCGGGGCAGAGACGACCGAGTTCAGTGGAATAGACAGGGCGAGAATTCGACATGGAAAACACGGTGAATGCAGGCGAGGCCGTGCATTATCCCCGATGCCGCAGGGGTGGCAAAGCCGGCCTTTGCCGCCTCCAGTCAGCAATCCTGTATACTGGCTCGCCTTTCACGCTGTTCATGGCGACTCCGAGAGGAACGATGCGCCTGCGTGCCCTGAAACAAGTTTTCAACTACATCCTGTGGCCGACCCTGGTAGGGCTGGCCCTGGCGTCGATTCTGCTGCTCTCCCCCCTCGTCCTGCGCTACGTGCCTGGCTTGCGGGAGGCATGGACTTCACCCGATTCGCTCCTGCAGCTTCCCAACGAGGGCGCCTCTCTTTCCTTCAACGCCGCGATCCGCGCGGCCGCTCCGGCAGTGGTGAGCATCAACAACACGCAGACCGTGGAGCAGGACGTGTTGCGCGTCATCCCGCGTCCTCCTCTGGGCCCCGGCCGGCCGCGTGGCAACATCGGCATCCTCGACACCATCGACGTGGAAAGCAGCAGCCTGGGTTCGGGCGTGATCATCAGTCCGGACGGTTTCATCGTCACCAGCTACCACGTGGTTTTCCCGGGCAATCGGCAGGCGCCTTCGAACATCACAATCACGCTCACCGATGGTCGTGAGGTCGCGGGTCGCGTCGTACATCTCAACGAAAAACAGGACCTCGCGCTGCTCAAGGTCGATGAAAGCGACCTGCCCTATCTGACACTCACCGACAGCTCCCGCCTGCAGGTGGGCGATGTCGTGCTCGCCATCGGCAACCCGCGCAACATCGGGCAATCGGTCACGCTCGGCATCATCAGCGCATTGTTGCGTCGCGACGACAGCTACGTCATCCAGACCGACGCTGCGATCAACCCCGGCAACTCCGGTGGCGCGCTGATTGATCAGGAAGGCAAGCTCATCGGCATCAACTCCTTCATCGTGTCGGAGTCGGGTGGGTCAGAAGGGATCAGCTTCGCAGTCCCCGCCACCGAAGCGATGCGACTCCTGGACAGCTATTACGAATCAGGCCCCAGCGGTTATCTCGGCGTGGACTCCAAGGCACTGTCGCTCAGCGAAGGCCGGCAGCGCTTCGGGCAGGAGGTGCAGGGCTTTCTGGTGAACGAAGTGAGTCCCAACAGTCCGGCCGACAAGGCCGGCATCCGTCCGGGCGACGTGATCACGGGCGTGAACGAAGAGAAGTTCGAAATCACCAACGGCGCCGACACCAATCAGGCCTTCCGTGCCATCGGCCTCATCAGCAATCTGCCGCCGGGTGAGCTGATCGAAGTACACATCTACCGAGAGGGCGAACACCTGCGACTGCCCGCCATATTGGGCATCGGTGAGCCACAGGTGGAAGGTCAGCTGGTCAAACCCAATCGCCCCACCCCAGCCGATTCGCGCCCCGCCAACTGAACGCTGCGATCGCAGCGCTCAGCTCATTCCTCTCCCCGCAACTCTGCAGAGCGTGCGTGCGCGGTCAGTCCTTCGCAACGCGCGAGGATGGAAGTCGGCTTGGCGAGATCGCGTGCCAGCGCCGGCGAGCACTGGATGAGAGACGAGCGTTTCTGGAAGTCGTATACACCCAAGGCAGAGGAGAAGCGCGCAGTGCCGGAAGTCGGCAACACGTGGCTTGGACCGGCGCAGTAATCCCCGAGAGCTTCCGAGGTGTGACGCCCCATGAAGATCGCACCGGCGTGGCGGATCTGCGGCAGCAAGGCTTCGGGATTGGCAACTGAAAGTTCCAAATGCTCGGGCGCGATGCGGTTGGAGACTTCCGCTGCTTCCGTCAGATCCTTCACTTCGATCAGAAGACCACGGCCTTCGAGCGAAGCCTGGATGATGTCGCGACGCTCCATCGTCGGCAGCAGTTTGCCGATGCTGGCTTCGACGGCGCTGATGAAGGCAGCGTCGGGACACACGAGGATCGACTGCGCATCCTCATCGTGTTCCGCCTGCGAGAAGAGATCCATCGCGATCCAGTCGGGATTGGTCTGACCATCGCAGATGATCAGAATCTCGGATGGCCCAGCCACCATGTCGATGCCTACCTGACCGAACACCATCTTCTTCGCGGCCGCCACGTAGATGTTGCCGGGGCCGACGATCTTGTCGACGCGCGGAATGCTCTGCGTACCGTAGGCCAGGGCTGCAACGGCCTGGGCACCTCCGACCGTGAACACCTGATCCACTTCGGCCAGCGCCAGCGCGGCCAGCACCAGTTCATTCACCTGCCCATTCGGTGTCGGCAAGGTGGCAACGATTTCCTTCACGCCGGCCACACGCGCCGGAATCGCATCCATCAACACGGTGGAGGGATAGCTGGCCTTACCGCCCGGCACATACATCCCGACGCGATCGAGCGGCGTGATCTTCTGGCCGTAGATCGAACCGTCGGCTTCCTGATACTGCCAGGAGTCCTGCTTCTGTTTTTCGTGATAGCGACGAATGCGCTCCGCCGCGAGGCGCAGCGCATTGGCCTGATCTTCCGGCAGGGAGGCCAAGGCCTGATGCAAACGCTCCGGTGCAATGCGCAGCGCGCCGATGTCGGCCGCGTCGAGCTTGTCGAAGCGGTTGGTCCATTCGAGTACCGCGGCATCACCACGTGCGCGCACGTCGGCGATGATGTCGCGCACACGGCCTTCCACCTCGGTGTCGGCCAGCGCTTCCCAGGACAGCGCGGCGTCGAGCGCAGCGCCGAAGCCGGCGTCGGAAGCCTTGAGTTTGCGGATGCGGAGCGTCATGAGCGTTCTCTAAAGATTGCGTAAGGTTCGCAACGGGTCGGCACGCAGTGTAGCGAAGCGTGCGGGCCCGGGCAGCGTTTGAATCGGCGTGTTTACGCCACCGCCTGCTCGAGCCGCCTGAGCAGGCTCTGCACGAGATCATGTTTGATCTTCATCGCGGCGCGGTTGACGATCACTCGCGTGCTGATGTCGGCGATGACATCGCGCGGTTCGAGGCCATTGGCACGCAAGGTATTGCCCGTGTCGACGATGTCGACGATGCAATCGGCCAGCCCCATGATCGGCGCGAGTTCGAGCGCACCGTTGAGTTTGATGAGATCGACCTGCCGACCCTGTTCGGAGAAATACTGTTTGGCGACGTTGACGAACTTGCTCGCGACCTTCAGACGCGGGCCATCCAACTTGGCGCCAACCGGCGCGGCGGTCATGAGACGGCAACGCGCGATCTTGAGATCGAGCAGCTCATAGAAACCACGCGAACCGTACTCCATGATCATGTCCTTGCCGGCGATGCCGATGTCCGCGCTACCGAGTTCCACATAGGTGGGCACGTCGGAGCCACGGATCACCATCAGGCGCACGTTGGGCAGGTTGCTGTCGAAGATCAGTTTGCGGCTCTTCGTGATGTCTTCGGCCGGAATGACGCCGGCCTTCTCGAGCAGCGGCAACACTTCGTCGAGAATGCGCCCCTTCGTGAGCGCGATCACCAGCTTCTGGTCACTCATGGCGTTTCTCAGGAGGGCAGCCGTCTGATCTTGGCGCCGAGCAGTTGCAGCTTCTCTTCGATGCACTCGTAGCCACGATCGATGTGGTAGATGCGATCGACCACGGTTTCGTTTTCGGAAACGAGACCGGCGATGATCAGGCTGGCGGACGCACGCAGGTCGGTGGCCATCACCGGCGCCCCTTTCAACTTGGGCACGCCGCGGAAGATGACGGTGTTGCCTTCCACGCGCAGGTCCGCACCCATGCGGTTCATTTCATGGATGTGCATGAAGCGGTTTTCGAACACGGTTTCCGTGATCGAACCGGAGCCTTCGGATACTGCGTTGAGCGCGGTGAACTGTGCCTGCATGTCGGTCGGGAACGCAGGGTACGGAGCCGTGGTGAGCGATACGGCACGCGGTCGACGGCCCTTCATGTCGAGACTGATCCAGTTTTCACCCACGTCGATCTCGGCGCCGGCTTCTTCGAGTTTGTTGAGCACGGCATCGAGAATGTTGGGCCAGGTGTCCTTCACCTTGATGCGACCGCGGGTGGCGGCGGCAGCGATGAGATAGGTACCGGTCTCGATGCGGTCGGGCATGACCGAGTACTGACAGCCGTGCAGTTTGTCGACACCGTTGATGACGATGGTGCTGGTGCCCTCACCGGTGATGTCGGCCCCCATCGCACGCAAGCAGCGCGCAAGATCGACCACTTCCGGTTCGCGTGCCGCGTTCTCGATGACCGTCTGACCTTCGGCCAGCGTCGCCGCCATCATCACGTTCTCGGTGCCGGTGACGGTGACGACGTCCATCAGGATGTTCACACCCTTCAGACGCTTACCACGCGTGTGGGCCTTGATGTAGCCGCTATCGACTTCGATCTCGGCGCCCATCTTCTTGAGCGCGGCGAGGTGCAGGTTCACGGGGCGGCTGCCGATGGCGCAGCCACCGGGCAGTGCCACTTCCGCTTCGCCGTAGTGCGAGAGCATCGGCCCCAGCACCAGGATCGATGCGCGCATGGTCTTCACCAACTCATAGGGCGCATTGAACTTGCGGATGGTGGAGCTGTTGATTTCGACGTTGAGCTTTTCGCCCACCATGGACTCGACGCCCATGCAGCCGAGCAGCTCCAGCATCGTGGTGATGTCGTACAGGTGCGGCAGGTTGCCGATGGCGACGACATCGGGAGTGAGTAGGGCCGCAGCCATGATCGGCAATGCGGAGTTTTTGGCGCCAGCGATGCGGATTTCTCCGTTCAGCTGCTGGCCACCCTGAATGACGAGCTTATCCAAAAGAGACTCCGCGGATCAGTTTCGAGCAGCCGCTTCTTGCGGGGTGTATAGGATCATCGACACGGCATGAATCGCGCCGGTCTGGATGTGGGAATTGAGCACCTTGTAGATGCTCTGCTGCCGCTTGACGCGGTTGAGCCCCTCGAACATGGAAGAGACGATGGTGACCTGGTACTTGCCTTCACCACCGAGCACTTCGATTTCGGCGTCGTTCAGGGACGCTTCGAGAAGCTGCTTGATTTCACTGCACTGTAAAGCCATTGCTGGGTTGCGCCTGTAGCGTGAGGGCCGTGAAAGCCGCTCGGAAAAATGCGCGGATTCTACCCCAAGCTTCTCCCCTGCCCAACCGCTACGTCCGAAATGCATCGCTTAACACCTCGTCATGGCGCTGTCATCCGCAAAAGTGGCAGGTTTTCAAGGCATTGCAATTAACATAAACTGCCGCGTCGTTCCTCAGGTAACCAGTGATGTCCCCAGAACGCCTGCTCAGCACGGCCCGCAATACGATCCGGCTGGAAGCTGCCTCCGTCTCAGCCCTGCAAGACCGCCTCGACCAACCCTTCATCGCCGCCTGCGAAGCCATCCTCGGCTGCAAGGGCCGTGTCGTGGTCATGGGCATGGGCAAGTCGGGGCACATCGCCAACAAGATTGCCGCCACGCTCGCCAGCACCGGCACACCGGCCTACTTCGTGCATCCGGCCGAAGCCAGCCACGGCGACATCGGCATGGTCACACGCGAAGACGTGGTGATTGCGATTTCCAACTCGGGCACCACACCGGAACTCCTGGCCCTGTTGCCGATCCTCAAACGCAAGGGCGTGACCCTGATTTCCTTCACCGGCAATCCGCAGTCCGAACTCGCACGTGCCGCCGACGCCAATCTCGACATCAGTGTCGAAGCCGAAGCCTGCCCACTGGGCCTGGCACCGACCACCAGCACGACGGCCACACTGGCCATGGGTGATGCCCTCGCGATGGCGCTGCTCGAAGCGCGCGGCTTCACCGCGGAAGACTTCGCCTTCTCGCATCCCGGTGGCAATCTCGGCCGCCGTCTGCTGTTGAAAGTGGAAGACATCATGCACCGCGGCGATGCGATTCCGCGCGTCGACGAACACACCACCATCAGCAACGCGCTCATCGAGATCACGGCGAAGAAACTCGGCATGACCACCGTGCATGACACGAACGGCAAGATATGCGGCGTCTTCACCGACGGTGATCTGCGTCGCGTGATCGATCGCGGCGTCGACCTGCGCAGCACCACGGTGAGCGAAGTGATGACCGGGCGCTTCAAATCGATCGCCGGCAATGCGCTGGCCTCGGAAGCCGCGCGCCTGATGCAGGACAATGAAATCTACAGCCTGGTGGTGCTCGATCAGCAGCGCGATCTCGCTGGCATCATCACCATGCACGATCTGCTCAAGGCCAACGTGGTCTGAGCACCCGCTTTCCCGAACCGATACGACGCAGGACACCATGAGCCGACAGGATCCGCTTTCCGCCGAAGACGGCGCCAACATTCGCCTCCTGGCACTGGACGTCGATGGCGTCCTCACCGACAGCCAGCTCTACTTCGGCAATGACGGAGAAGAGCTCAAGTCCTTCAGCACACTCGATGGCCAGGGCATCAAGCTCTTGCAGGACAATGGCATCGCCGTGGCGCTGATCACGGCGCGTGAATCGGCACTGGTGGCACGCCGTGCCGCAAGTCTCGGCATTCGTCATGTATTCCAGGGTCGCCACGACAAGCTCGCAGCACTGCAGGAACTGACGGCACAACTCAAACTCGACCTCGGCCAGGTTGCCTATGTCGGCGATGATCTGCCCGATCTCGCCTGCATCCGCCGTGTCGGCCTCGGCATCACCGTGCCCAACGGCCACGCCACCGTGAAGCAATACGCCCGCATGATCACCGCGGCACGCGGCGGTCAGGGTGCGGTGCGAGAGGTCTGCGATTTTCTGTTGAAGGCGCAGGGCCTGTACGACAAGGCCATCGAGCCGTATCTCTGAGATGTTGCCCCGTCGCCTGCTTCTGACCCTGCTGCCCTCCGTACTGCTCATCGGCGGTGTGGTCTCGTGGCTCTTGCCGGGCGTGGTGGAGCGCAGCGACGTGCCGGAGGCGGAACGTTCCCCGCTCGAGGCCGAGTTCGATTACTACATCGACGGCATGCGTCGCTTCAGTTTCGAAGCCGATGGGCGCACCAAGCATCGGCTGGAGGCCACCCGCGTGGAGCATTACCCCGTCGATGATCATGCCGAACTGGAGCAGCCCAGCCTGCTCTGGTATCAGACCGACGAAGCCCCGTGGATGCTGCGCGCCAATGCGGGTACCCTGCACGGCACGGGCAGTGAGGCCGAAGATTGGTTGGAACTGCGTGACGATGTGGTGCTGACCCGCCCCCTGCAGGACGGCTCCACACTCACCGCGCGCAGCTCGCGTGTCGATGCCATGTTGGCGACGCGGGAATTCAGCACCGATCAAGCGGTCACCCTCGATACTGCCGACATGCACATGGACAGCATTGGCATGCGCGGGAATCTTCTCGACAACTACGTAGAACTATTGGATGACGTCAGAGGACGCCATGAGCCGAAAACACGCTGACAGCACCTTGTCGGCTTCCTTTGCTCGCTCGCAGTTGCGCCCCCTCGGCGCCGCGTTGTGCGCTGTGCGTCTTCTGGTGATCGGTTCGGCCCTGGCGACACCTTTGGCGTTCGGCCTGCCGGAAGACGAACAAAAGCCACTCGAAATCGAAGCCACTTCCTCCGAACTCTTTCTCGACGAGGGCTACTACGTCTATCGCGGCACGCCGGAAAAACCCGCCGTTGCCACCAAGGGCAGCATGAAGATCAGCGGACTCGAGATCATCGCGGAGCAGCGTGACGGCGTGTTCACCAAGGTGACGGCCACCGGCTCCCCCGCTCGTTTCCAACAGCAACCGGAAGCCGACAAACCGGTGGTGTTCATCAGTGGCAAGACGCTGGTGTTCAACAATGCCGATCAATTCGTCACCGCCGACGGCGAAGCCGAATACATCCAGGGTGGCAACACGATCAAGGGCGATCATCTGGAATACAACATTCAGACTCGCCGCGCGGCTGCCTCCGGCACCGACGGGCGCCCGGTGAACATGTTCATTCCGCCGGCGCCCGCCACTGAGACGCCCTCCACGGAACCCTGAAGTCGTGTCCCATCTGCTGAAGGCTCAAGGCCTGGCCAAGAGTTACAAGGGCCGCCAAGTCGTCCACGACACCACGCTCGAAGTGAAAAGCGGCGAAATCGTGGGTCTGCTGGGCCCCAACGGCGCCGGCAAGACCACCTCCTTCTACATGATCATCGGCCTCGTGAAGGCGGACGCCGGCCAGGTGTGGCTGGATGGGCAGGATCTGAGCGGGGCCGGCATGGCGCGCCGCGCCAAACAAGGCATCGGCTATCTGCCGCAGGAGGCTTCGATCTTTCGCAAGTTGAGCGTGGCCGACAATCTGATGGCCATCCTCGAGACGCGCAGTGAACTGAGCAAGGCACGCCGGCAGGAGCTCCTGGAGGAACTGCTGCGCGAATTCCATGTGGAGCATCTGCGCGACAGCCTGGGCATGCGTCTGTCAGGAGGGGAACGTCGCCGTGTAGAAATTGCACGGGCGATGGCGATGGAGCCACTCTTCATGCTGCTCGACGAACCCTTTGCCGGTGTCGATCCGATCTCGGTGAACGACATCAAGGGCATCATCCGCAATCTCAGCGCCAAGGGTGTGGGCGTGCTCATAACCGACCACAATGTGCGCGAGACGCTGGATATCTGCCACAAGGCGTATATCTTCAATGCCGGCAGCGTGCTGGCCCAAGGCGAGCCGCAGGAGATATTGCAGAATGCGCAGGTACGTGCGGTCTATCTCGGCGAAAGCTTTTCGATGTAGCGGAAAGCGCTGTTTCCCGGGGCCGCTGTTGCCACGGCACGCTTTTTGCTACCATCCGCCCACCCAATCCCAGTGGTTCCGCAGTTTGTCATGAAATTATCGTTACAGCTCAAACTCGGCCAACAGCTCACCATGACCCCGCAGTTGCAGCAAGCGATCAAGCTGCTGCAACTCTCCACACTGGATCTGCAACAGGAGATCCAGGAAGCACTGGAATCGAATCCGATGCTGGAGATCGAAGAGGACTTCGAGGGCTCCGGCGAATCATCCAAGGAAGACGCGCTCGACTTCGAGCCCAGTGCTCTCGTCGGTGGTGACAACCTCGGCCCCTCGCGCGAGGAGATGCGCGACGACAGTGGCAGTCGTGAAGACTTCGACGAAGCCCCCGATTTTTCACCCGACGAAAACTGGAATGACAGCGACATCCCGGAACAACTCGCCGTGGATGGTTCCTGGGACGACATCTACATCAACAACAGTCCGAGCTCGAGCGGCAGCGGCGACAGCGACGAATTCGAAAACGATTTCGAATCCCGCAACAGTGCCGGCGAAACGTTGCAGGACCACCTGATGTGGCAGCTCAACCTGACGCCCATGTCCGACAAGGACCGCGCGATCGCCATGGCCCTGATCGATGCCATCGACCCCAACGGCCAGCTCACTTCCACCATCGAATCGATCCACTCGGGTCTCATCAACGAGATGGAAGTGGAAGAAGACGAGATCATCGCGGTGCTGCACCGCATCCAACAGTTCGATCCGGTCGGTGTTGGCTATCGTGATCTGCAGGAATGTCTGTCGATCCAGCTCAAGCAACTCGATCGCAATGCCTATCCCGGTTACGAGATCGCCGAAAAGATCATCGCCGAATACCTGCCGCAGCTCGCCAGTCACGACTACAACCACATCATGCGCAAACTGCGCATCCGTGAGCCCGAGCTGAAGAGCGCTATCGACATCATCCGCTCGCTCAATCCGCGGCCGGGTTCGGAAATCACGCCGCCGGAAACGACCTACATCGTGCCCGACGTGTTCGTCTCCAAACACAACGGCCGCTGGAAAGTGGAGCTGAACCCCGACACTGCGCCGCGTATTCGCGTGAATCCGGAATATGCGGCGCTCGCCAGCCGCGGCCGCGAAAGCGACAATGCCTTCCTGCGCGACAGCCTGCAGGAGGCACGCTGGTTCATCAAAAGCCTGCAGAGCCGCAACGAAACGCTGCTCAAGGTGGCGATCAAGATCGTCGAACACCAGCAGGCCTTCCTCGAACATGGTGAGGAAGCGATGAAACCGCTCGTGCTGCACGACATCGCCGAAGCGGTCGGCATGCATGAATCCACGATCTCCCGCGTCACCACGCAGAAATACATGCACACCCCGCGCGGCATCTTCGAGCTGAAGTATTTCTTCTCCAGCCACGTCGACACCGAAGGTGGTGGTGAATGTTCCTCCGTCGCCATTCGCGCCCTCATCAAGAAGCTGGTGGCGGCGGAAAATCCGAAGAAGCCTCTCAGCGACAGTAGAATCGCCGACGTTCTGGCAGACCAGGGCATCAAGGTAGCGCGACGCACCATCGCCAAGTATCGCGAGTCGCTGTCGATCGCACCCTCCAACGAACGCAAACAGCTGATTTGAAGCCCGCACCCATCAGGAATCGCAGGTTATGACATTGGCAACCATTCTCAGTCCGGAGCTGACCTTCTGTAACGTACAGGGGGGCAGCAAGAAAAAGCTGCTGGAGACGAGCGCCGAACTGATCGCAAGCAAGGTGGAAGGACTCACCGCCAATCAAATCTTCGATGCGCTCATCGCGCGTGAACAACTCGGCAGCACCGGACTCGGAGAAGGCATCGCCATTCCGCATTGCCGCATTCCCCGTCTGCAACGCACCATCGGTTGTTTGATCAGTTTGAAACAGCCCGTGGACTTCGATGCCATCGACGATAAGCCGGTGGACATCCTGTGTTTCCTGCTCGTCCCGGAGAACACCATCGAGGGACACCTGGAAACCCTGCGCACCTTGGCCGAGCACTTCAGCGATCCGGATTTCTGCGCGCGTCTGCGTGCAGCGGAAAGCGATGAGGCGCTGTACAGCGCCGCCACCGCAGGCTCCTGAGCGACAGCGCCGGCACAGCGGGAGTGAGGAAGGGCGCAATGAAGCTCATCATCGTCAGCGGACGTTCCGGGTCGGGGAAGACCACTTGCCTCCACGTTCTGGAGGACATTGGCTATTACTGCGTCGACAACATTCCCGCGAGCCTGTTGTCGGCACTCGCCACGCGTCTCAGTGAAGAAACCATCCAGCTCTCCGAAGTGGCGGTGAGCATCGACGCGCGCAACCTCTACGAAGACCTGGAGCAATTTCCGCGCATCTATCAGGCGCTGCGCGACGGCGCCATCGATTGCCAGATCATCTTCCTCGACGCCGACGACAACACGCTGTTGAAGCGATTCAGTGAAACTCGACGCAAGCATCCGTTGTCTACGGATGAGCTGAGTCTGTTCGAGGCCATCGTCTATGAACGTGGTCTGCTCGAACCGATCTCGGCGCAGGCGGATCTGACGATCGACACCAGCAATCTGTCCCTGCATCAGCTACGCGACATCATCAAGAATCGTGTCGCGGCGCACGATGCCAAGGGCCTTGCGCTGCAGTTTCTTTCCTTCGGCTTCAAGAATGGCGTGCCGGTGGATGCCGACCTCGTGTTCGATGCGCGCTGTCTGCCCAATCCCTATTGGATCGATTCCTTGCGCAGCCTCAGCGGCCTCGACGAGCCGGTGCAGGACTACCTGAGGGAGCAACAGGAAGTGAACGAAATGCTGAGCGACATCACCGCGTTTCTCGAGCGCTGGTTGCCGAGTTATCAGGCGAACAACCGCAGTTACGTGACGGTGGCCGTGGGCTGCACCGGCGGTCGTCACCGCTCCGTGTATCTGTGTGAAAAACTGAATCAGCATTTTCAGGCCGCCGGCTATAATGCGCAGGTGCGCCACAAGGACCTGTCATGAACCAGCGCACACCCCGACAGCCGTTCGGCCCCGCGGGCAATCCCAACCCAGTCTGTTTCTGAAGCGAGCCGCATGATCAGCACCACCATCATCGTGCCCAACAAAGCCGGTCTGCATGCCAGAGCCGCCGCCAAGTTCGTGGCCACCACTGCAGGGTTCAAGAGCAAGATCACGCTCGCAAACGGCGAAAAGACCGTCGATGGCAAGAGCATTCTGTCGCTGATGCTGTTGGCGGCCCCGCAGGGGAGCGAGTTGAATCTGACCCTCGACGGCGCCGACGAAGATCAGGCGCTGCAGGCCATCCTCAAACTGCTGGAAGAGCGTTTTGGCGAAGAGTGAGCGCATAGGCGCCACCAGCCACTGCTCCCCTTCCTCCACTGATTTCCTTCTTTTCTCGTTCCATCCGGGCAATGGCGGCACCTTGCTCGCTGTTATAATGTCGCCCCTTTTTTGTCCGGCACGGAAACTCCCGTGAGCGAAGTTCAATCCGCAGACAGCTACGTGCTCACCAAGGACCGTCTCGCTGCGCTCAATGCTGCGCTCGAGAGCGGAGCCTTCGTGCAGGTGCGGCGCATGCTCAATCTGCTGCCGGCACCCGCCATCGCGCATCTGCTCGAATCATCGCCGGTCAAGACGCGCGAAGTGCTCTGGAAACTGGTCGAAAAGGAGCATGAAGGCGAGGTACTCAACTACCTCAACATCGATATCCAGGCGGACATCCTCGCCAAACTGAGTCCCGCCGAGGTCGCCAGTCTCACCGAAGGTCTCGAACCCGACGACCTTGCCGACATCCTGCAGAACCTGCCGGAAAAACTCATCGGCGAAGTGCTGCGCGCGATGAGTGAGCAGGATCGCAAGCGCGTCGAAGCGATCCTGTCCTATCCCGAAGATACGGCCGGTGGTCTGCTCAACACGGACACCATCACGGTGCGTCGCAGCAACACGCTCGACGTGGTACTGCGCTATCTGCGCCGTCACGACGAAATTCCGGACATGACCGACAACCTGCTCGTGGTCGACCGCAACGACAAGCTGGTGGGGCTGCTGCCGCTGCACAAGTTGCTGGTATCCGATCCCGATCTGACGGTCGAGGAAGTCATGATCACGGACTTCGAAGCGATCCCCGTCAACATGAAGCGCCACGAAGTGGCGCAGCTCTTCGAGCGCATGGACCTCGTGTCTGCGCCCGTGGTCGACGAAGAAGGCAAACTGCTCGGCCGTATCACCATCGACGACGTGGTGGACGTGATCCTCGAAGAATCGGATCACTCGCTGACCAGCATGGCCGGCCTCGGCGATCACGCCGATACCTTCGCGCCCGTCATGAAGACCACACGCCGCCGCGTGGTGTGGTTGAGTCTCAATCTGGCGATGGCCTTCATCGCTTCGGCGGTGATCAATCAATTTTCCGCCACCATCGATCACGTGGTGGCACTCGCCGTGCTGATGACCGTCGTCGCCAACATGGGCGGCGTCGCCGGCAATCAAACCCTCACACTGGTGGTGCGCAGCATGGCCTTGGGCCAGATCGGCCGCACCAATGCGACCTGGCTCGTGTCGCGCGAACTCGCGGTGGGCCTGCTCAATGGCGCGCTATTGGCCATGGGAGCCGGATTCATCGCCTATTGGTGGTTCCATGACAGCACCCTGGGGCTCATCTTCGGCTTCGCCATGATCATCAATCTCATCACCGCTGCGTTTTCCGGTTCCGTGTTGCCACTGTTGCTCAAGGCCTTGAGCATCGACCCCGCACTCGCCGGCAGCATGGTGCTCACCACGATCACCGACGTGATCGGTTTCCTTTCCTTCCTCGGCCTCGCCACCGTGTTCTATTGAGGCCTCGAGCGTACGCATGAACGAAAAGTACGACGGCGACAAACTGCCCGACCCCAACAGCAAGAGTCAGCGCAAACGCGACATGGAGGCGCTGCAGGACATCGGCGCCGATTTGTGCGAGCAGTCCGAGCAAGTGCTGCTGCGTTGCGAACTGCCGCAACGTCTGCACGATGCGATCACCGAATACAAGGCGCTGCCGAACGCACATGGCGCGCGCCGTCGCCAGATGCAGTTCATCGGCAAGTTGATGCGGGAATTGGATGAAGACACGCTGACGCGCATCCAGAAGGAATTGCATCAGAACGTCACGCTGGCCAAACGCCGCCTCCATCAGCTGGAACAACAGCGTGATGCTCTACTGGAAGGCGGCAAGGAAGCGCTGGCGGCCTACGTGGCGGAACATCCCAACGTGGACGTGCAACTGCTCAATCAGTTGCTGCGTCAGGCTCGCAAGGAACAGGAGCAGCAGAAAGCGCCCGCCGCTGCCCGCAAACTGTTTCAGTTGTTGCGCGAGCAGCAGCAGGAAGAGTGAAGCACCTCAGTCGTCGGTGACTTCGATGCGCGGGCCACGCGTCGGCTCACCCCCAGCCAATTGATCGCGCACACGCGTGGCGATGTGGAGATAGATGCTGGCGACGTGGCCGTTCGGATCGGCGGCAACGGCTGGCGTACCGGCATCGCATTGTTCACGGATGCGCGCATCCAGCGGCAGCGATCCCAACACTTCGACGTCGTAGGCGTGAGCGATGCGATCCGCGCCCCCTTCACCGAAGATGTGTTCGCTGTGACCGCACTTGCTGCAGACGTGCAGCCCCATGTTTTCCACCACACCGAGAATCGGCACCTGCACCTTGCGGAACATTTCGATGCCGCGCTTGGCATCGAGCAGCGCCACGTCCTGTGGCGTGGTGACGATCACCGCCCCCGTCACCGGCACTGATTGCGCGAGGCTGAGCTGGATGTCACCCGTGCCCGGCGGCATGTCGATCACGAGGTAGTCGAGTTCGCCCCAGCGCGTGTCGTTGAGAATCTGATTGAAAGCACCGACCACCATCGGGCCGCGCCAGACCATTGCCTGGTTGTCGTCGACGAGGAAGCCGACGGAGTTGCAGCGAATGCCGTGCGCCGTAACGGGTTCCATCTGGTTGCCTTCGAGGATGCGCGGACGGGTGCCGGCAACGCCGAGCATGAGCGGCTGACTGGGGCCGTAGATGTCGGCATCGAAGAGGCCGGTCTTGGCGCCGAGCTTGTGCAGGGCGAGAGCGAGGTTGACGGCAGTGGTGGATTTGCCGACGCCGCCCTTGCCAGAGGCGACCACGACGATGTTTTTGACCTGAGAAAGATTGGGGCTTTTGGGTTTGTTCATGGCGCTACTTCCAGTTCGGCGGGCGAAGGTGGGCAATATAGTGGCTGGAGGGGAAATATAAAGAGCGCTGTTAACTGCTCGACATGAAGCGACAGAAGGTTCAAGGCTGTCGAAGCGTTTCCGAAAATTGCTTTCTGTAGAACGGCCCGCTTTTCGGCACGCTGCAAGCACATCCCCGTGCGCCCATGCGGCCAGCGGTGGCCTCATGGGGCACTCACAGCGGTCTCACCCGCCCGGGCCTTCACGCTGCCGTGCAACCTGCCCGACTACTTTCCACGATATTCGATTGAGCTCTCACGAGCGGTTCTGATCAGTGACCATGGAAGAGAACGAGGGCACAAGCGAGTGCGCCCAAGTGTCATGGCTACACATGAGACAGGCATCTGGTTGATCGGAATACGCTCCATCGTGATGGCATCAGGCAAAGGACACAGCCAACTCAGTGGTTCCTGTGCTGATAAAAAACCGCCCGCATGAGCGGGCGGTGTCGTGGGAGGAGTTCGCCGTTACAGCAGGATGCCGCCGAAGTTCACGAAGAACGGAGCGAACACCAGGCTGAGAATGGCAGAGAGTTTGATCAGGATGTTGAGTGAGGGGCCGGAGGTGTCCTTGAGCGGATCGCCTACGGTGTCACCGACAACTGCGGCCTTGTGATTGTCTGAGCCCTTGCCGCCGTGATGGCCCTTCTCGATGTATTTCTTGGCGTTGTCCCAGGCGCCACCACTGTTGGAAGACGCGATCGCCAATACGCCGCCGGCGACCAGTGAGCCTGCCAGGATGCCTGCCACTGCCGGCACACCGAAGAGGAAGCCGGCAACGAGCGGCGTGCCGATGATGAGTACGCCGGGTGCGATCATTTCGCGCAGTGCTGCCTTGGTGGAGATCGCCACACACTGACCGTACTGCGGCCGTCCCGTGCCTTCCATCAGTCCCGGGATTTCACGGAACTGTCGTCGCACTTCCTCGATCATGTCGAACGCTGCCGCGCCCACGCTCTGCATGGTCATGGCAGTGAAGAGGAAGGGCAGCACGGCACCGATGAAGAGTGCGGTGTAGACCACGGGATCCAGCAGTGTGATGGCACTGATGAGATCGTAGGTGGGACCGTACTCGGGCAAGGCACGCATCAGGTTCTGCGAGTGCGTGATGAAGGCGCTGAAAAGCGCAAGCGAAGTCAGGATCGCAGCACCGATCGCGAAGCCCTTGCCGATGGCAGCCGTGGTGTTGCCGGCAGCATCGAGCACGTCGGTGCGACGACGTACTTCCTTATCGAGTCCAACCATCTCCGCAATACCACCGGCGTTGTCGGCCACAGGACCATAGGCATCGATCATGAGCGCAATGACCAGGGTGCCGAGCATGCCGAGCGAGGCGATGGCGATGCCGTACATGCCGGCCAGCTGCCACGAGACGAAGATCGCGATGGCGATGGCGATGTAGGGCAACACCGTACTGCGATAGCCGAGAGCAAGGCCGAAGATGATGTTGGTGGCAGCGCCGGTTTCACAGGACTTGGCGATGGCTCGCACCGGCGCGTAATCCCCCGAGGTGTAGTACTCGGTGAGCAGCCCCACGGCGAGACCGGCCAGGAGTCCGGCGAGGAAGCAGAAGTACACACCCGTACTGCTATAGGTCTCGCCTTCGATCGCGAAGGTGGCGGGAACCATGTACACGGTGATGAAGTACATCACGATCGCCATCAGGGCACTTGAAATAAGCAGCAAGCGCTTGAGTGCAGGGCCGACCTGCTCTTCCGTTTTCACCGACACCAGCAGTTTGGCGATCAGACTCACCGGAATTCCCACCGCGGTGATCATGATGGGATAGAGCATGGCGTCGAGGTTGTTTGCAAAGGCAAGCGCACTGATCACGAGCGCCGCGCAAGTGCTTTCGGCGCAGGAGCCGAAGAGGTCGGCGCCCATGCCGGCGACATCGCCCACGTTGTCACCGACGTTGTCGGCGATCACCGCAGGGTTACGCGGATCGTCTTCCGGAATGCCCTTCTCCACCTTGCCCACGAGGTCGGCACCGACGTCCGCAGCCTTGGTGAAGATGCCGCCACCGACACGTGCGAAGAGTGCGATTGTCGAACCTCCCAGTCCAAAACCAGCGATCACTTCCATCAACACATTGTTGGGTACGGCGGGCAGAACCCATTTCATGAAGAGATAGATCAGGATGAGACCGAGTGTGGCGAGTCCCACGAGCGCGAAGCCCATCACGGCTCCCGAGTTGATCGCGACCACGAAGGCATCAGCCAGACTGTTGCGCGCGGATACCGTCGTGCGCGCATTGCCGATGGTGGCGATCTTCATACCGATGTAGCCGGACAGAATCGAGATGACGGCACCGAACAGGAAGGCCAAAGCAGTCCAGAGGCCTTCGTTGGCGACGTCGGTTTCGTGGTTGTCGGTAAGTAGTGCGATGAGGATCGCGAAGCCCACCATGAAGTACGTGAGCACGCGATATTCCTGTTTCAGAAAGGCCATGGCTCCTTCGGCGATGGCGCCATGTATTGCTTTGAGTCTACTGCTCTCCTCGGCTTCCAATCCCAGATCGAGCGGTACCGCAGAAACCCGCTTCATGTAATAAAAAGCAACCCCCAACCCAAACACGGACAGGGCAACGATCAAAAGCGTTACTGCCATGCGACTCCCCCAGAAAAGTAGGAAAAAGGTTTAGAACGGTCTTTTTTATTGCGGTGTTGCGTAAAGCAAACTCACCCTACCACAAAGGGGCAGAGTGACAAACACAAGTTCCAAAACCTGCGGGAGAAGCTCAGCGCTTCCTGGGTGGGGGATTTTTGAACAGATCGAGCAGACGCTTGGTGGCCTTGGCTTTGGCCTGGGGATCGTTCTTGGCGGCTTCTTGACGCGCAACTTCGAAGCGCTTGCGCAAGGCATCGGCACGTTCATCCTTGCGCTGATGCACGTGCGGTTCCTTGCGTTTGTTGAAGTCGATGACCTTGCTCACGACTACCACCGCATCAAGGTTGAGCGGAGGCCTGTGCGGTAGCTGCCGCGGCTTGCGCGCGCAGTCGCTCTATCTCGGCAGTGAGCTGTTCGATGCGATCGGTGGCCAGAGGAGTGCTCGGTTGTCCAGTGGCGGGATCGACGTCGGCATATTTGCCCTGCTCGGCATCGAGCAGCTGCACCAACTCTTCCGACAAGGCCACCGCCTGACGCAGGGCCGCGTTGGCCGAATCCATGGCAGCAGCCCTGGCATTGTTCGCTGCGATGCGTGCCTGCAGTTCCGCCACGCGTGCCTGCTGTTCGGCGATCTGGCGCGCGCGCTCGGCAGCACGACGTTGTTCGGCCGCGCGGCGTTCGGCGGCTTCGCGTTCCTGTCGGGCAAGCGCTTCGGCGCGCGCCTGCTCTTCACGGGCACGGGCCTCGGCTTCGGCACGCGCGCGTTCTTCCTGCTGACGACGCGCTTCTTCCTCACGTGCGCGTTGTTCGGCGAGGAGCTGTTCCTGACGCGCACGTTCGGCTTCGGCAGCGAGACGCTGCTCTTCCGCCGCCTGTGCCGCAAGACGAGCTTCTTCTTCCTGGCGCGCCGTGCTGGCGCAGGCGCTCAGCCCGAGCATGAGCACTACGGCGGCAAGCAATTTGAATCTAGACGGCATGGAGGTCATGACGCGCTTCCTCGGATCCAGTGTGGCGCGATGGTAACGCAAATGCGTACGAGGCGCCCGTCTCCTGGAGCGGTCTCGGCGAAACCGGTATCATGCGCGCCTCTCTGTTTCGCCTCCCATCGAACGCCTTTGGGCGTTGCAGGATCACCATGACCAAGAAGCACTTCACCACACGCGCCTTGCACGGCGATCGTCTCAGTGCCCCGGAACACGGCGTGCTGCACAAACCGGTACACAACTCCGTGGCCTTCGGCTACGAGGACGTACGCGATCTCGTCGCCATCTTCCAGAACCGTAAATCCGGCTTCGCCTACGGGCGTCAGGCCAACCCTACGGCAGAAGCGCTCGCACGCAAGATCACGGAGATGGAGCGCGGTGTCGGTTCGATTCCATTCAGCACCGGCATGGCCGCCATCGGCGCCACCTTCCTGGCGCTGCTGAAAGCCGGTGATCACGTGGTGTCGTCTGCGTTCCTGTTCGGCAACACCAACAGTCTGTTCGGCACGCTGCAGAACTTCGGTGTGCAAGTGAGCTTCGTCGACGCCACCGATGTGAGCAACGTCGCTGCCGCACTCAAACCCAACACCCGCATGGTGTTCGTGGAGACGATCGCCAACCCCGTCACTCAGGTTGCCGATCTCGCCGCTATCGGTCATCTCTGTGCCGAACGTGGCGTGCTCTACATCGTGGACAACACGCTCACTTCGCCATGGTTGTTCCAACCCATCGATGTGAAGGCCGGTCTCGTGATCAATTCATTGACGAAGTACATCGGTGGTCATGGCAACGCTTTGGGTGGCACCGTCACCGACACCGGCGTGTTCGATTGGCAGAGCTATCCGCACATCGTCGAAGCCTACAAAGGGAACGATGCAAGGACCTGGGGACTGACGCAGATTCGCAAGAAAGGTCTGCGTGACTTCGGTGCCGCCTTGGCGCCGGAAGCGGCACATCATCTCAGCGTGGGTGCCGACACGCTCGACATGCGCATCGAACGTGCCTGCACGAATGCGCAAGCCGTCGCCGAGTTCTGCGCTGCGCATCCGAAGGTCGCGAAGGTGTTCTATCCCGGTCTGCCGCAGCATCCGCAGCACGAGCGCGCCAAGCAGTTGTTCAAACGTTTCGGCGCACTATTGAGCATCGAGCTCGCCGAAGGTGTGGATTGCTTCGACTTCCTCAACAAGCTGGAACTCGTGGTCAGCTCCAGCCATCTCGGTGACAACCGTAGCCTCGGCATTCCGGTGGCTCACACCATCTTCTGGGAGATGGGTCCCGAACGACGCGCGTCGATGGGCGTCGCCGATTCCATGGTGCGGCTCTCGATGGGCATCGAGAACACCGACGATCTCCTCGCGGATTTCGCACAGGCCTTGGCGTGAGCAACTTCGTGGAACTGTGCCGGCTCGATGTAGTGCCGGTGGAAGGCGCCGGTATTTTCAGCGTCAATGAACGTTCGTTGATCGTCATGCGGCTCGATACGCAGCGCGTGCAGGTGTATCTGAATCGCTGTCCGCATCTCGGCGTGCCGCTCAATTGGGACGACAACGTGCTCGATCCCGACGGAGCGTTCATCCAGTGTTCGACGCATGGCGCGCTGTTCGAAAGGGACACGGGGCTGTGCGTCCTGGGTCCCTGCCGCGACGATTCGCTGTGGAGCATCGAGAGCCGCATCGAAGGCGGTGCCGTGCTGGTCGATGCCGATGAACTTCCGCCTGCGGGCGGCGGGTTCTATTGAAGCTGTCACGCCACGGCGCAAGTCCCTGCCATGCGCCGTTTTTTGTCATCCACGCACCAGCTTGAAACCAGTCTCGAGCCTGTGTTTTCCGCGCTTTGTCGGTGGTAGCACTACCCTGAGGAATCTGGTAGCGTAGCGCGCTTTCTAGAGCTGGCTCAGGTTGTGGAACATCCCACCTGAAGCTCGCCGAGTAGAGGTATGACGGCCAGGCCCGTTGTGTTCATCACGCATCGACTGCAGGGAACCAAAGATGGCAACAAAGAAAACCGCTACCAAACCACAGGCCGCCAAGAAAGCGGCCAGCTCTAAAAAAGTGGTGAAGCCGAACACCGCGGCTACGCGGAAGACTCCCGTCGCCAAGAAGGTCGCCGCGAAGAAGCCTGCCACTGCCAAGGCTGCACCGAAGAAGCAAGCTGCGCCGAAAGCCCCCGCCGTCAAGAAAACCGATACCAAGAAGAAAGCTGCGCCGAAAGCAACAGCTGCAAAAAAACCGATTTCCAAGAAAACGACTGAAGCAAGGACTGCTCCCAAGGGTAAAACGGCATCCACTGCGTCCAAGAACGCCAAGTCCGTGAAACCCACCAAGCCGGCCTCGAAGCCCGTCACCAAGACGGCGAGCGCACCGAAAGCGAAAGCGCCCGTGGCCAAAGCAAAGGCCAAGGCCGCACCGCCGAAAGCCGCTACGCCGCCGAAAGCGACGAGCAAGGCTGGCACCAAGACCGTAACCGCTACGGCCAAAGCCAAGGTAGTGACCGCAGCACCGAAGCCCGAGAAGAAGGCGAAGGTGGCACCGGCAGCCACTCCGAAAGCTGGCACAGAACCTGCTGTCATCAAAACGGCTGATGCCAGCAAGGACGTGCCGAAGCCTGCCCCGGCCAAGGCCTCTAAATCCGTAACCGATACCAGCATGACTATGAACGCCAAAGCAGCAACCAAAGCCACCGTGACCCCGATCACCGAACGAACAGGCGACGCAAGCTCCGTCACCGGGCCCGTCAACAAGTCCTTCGTCCCCTATCAGATGAAAGAGGGCGAGGAGTACATGAACGAAGCCCAGAAGGAGCACTTCAAGCGCATCTTGCTCAACTGGCGCAACGAACTGATGCAGGAGGTGGACCGCACCGTGCATCACATGCAGGACGAAGCAGCCAATCCTCCGGATCCTGCCGACCGTGCGACGCTGGAAGAGGAATTCAGCATCGAACTGCGTACGCGTGACCGCGAACGCCGTCTGATCAAGAAGATCGACAGCACCATCGAGCTGATCGCCAACGACGATTACGGCTACTGCGAATCCTGCGGTGTCGAAATCGGCATCCGTCGTCTCGAAGCACGTCCTACCGCCAACAAGTGCATCGACTGCAAGACCCTCGATGAAATCAAGGAAAAGCAGCTCGGCAGCGCTTAAGCCTCGTCGTCTTACCCGCGGTTGCATCACGCTCACGCGCTGATGGAACCGCGCTCCACATCCCGCTACCGCGGGCGTTTTGCCCCCTCACCCACGGGCCCTCTGCATCTGGGCTCGCTGGTGGCAGCGCTCGCGAGTTATCTCGACGCCAAGGCCCAGGATGGGCTTTGGCTCGTGCGCATCGAAGACATCGACCCGCCGCGCGAAGTGCCGCAGGCCAGCGATTGGATCCTACAGGCGCTCGATACGCTCGGATTGCACTGGGACGAAGAGGTGCTGCGCCAGAGTCAGCGCATCACAGCTTATGAAGCTGCGTTGCATCAACTCGACCGCAGCGGCCTGATCTTTGCCTGTCGTTGCAGTCGGCAGGACCTGGCGGGACACATCGCCTATCCCGGCAATTGTCGCGAGCTCGCCCTGCCTTGGCAGGATGGCACGGCGCTGCGCGTGCGCGTGCCCGCGCGACCTCAGCATTTCCATGATCGGCTACAGGGCAACTACACGCAGGATCTCGGACGCGAATGCGGCGACTTCGTGGTGCGACGTAAGGATGGCCCCTACTCCTATCAGCTCGCCGTCGTCGTGGACGATGCCTATCAGGGTGTCACCGACATCGTACGTGGCATCGACCTGTTAGACTCGACGCCACGGCAACTCTATTTGCAGGAGCAACTGCAATTACCGCAGCCGAGCTATGCGCACGTTCCCGTACTGATCAATCCAGTGACCAAGCAGAAACTCAGCAAACAGAATCTCGCGGAACCGCTCGATCTGGAGCGTCCGGCTCGCACGCTGTGGCATGCACTTTGGTTGCTCCGTCAAGAACCGCCGCAGGAACTGCATCGGGCGAGTGTCGCAGAGGTGCTGGCCTGGGCGATCGCCCACTGGCGCCCGCAGCGATTGCAGGGGCTGACTGAAATTCCACTCGCGTCACCGCCCCTTTGACCCTGCGAGGCCGCGGGGTATGATCCCGGCCCTGCCTTCCACCCCCGTGACCTTCGATGCGACGCATCTCCCTGCTCATGCTCTTGGTGCTGTTGTCCGCGTACAACACGGAACAAGCGATCAAGGATCAATCGTCCTGGTACAGCCCGTTCCTGATAGCGCTCGTCGTGATCGCCTTCGCCGCCCTACTGCAGCAGGAAAAAACCAATGATGGCCCTTGAAACTGCTGAACTCGCGCTGGCGGCCGTTCTCTACTTCGCAGCCTTCTATCTGGTGTCGAAACTGGGTGAGCGCGGCCGGCATCGCATGCGGCTCCTCAACCATCCGCTGATCTATGTTCTGTCGTTGGGCATCCTGGTCGGCACCTGGTCGTTCTATACCGCCTTCGTTTCCGCATCGACGCGCGGCTTCGGCTACAACGCCTACTATCTCGGCTACGGCATCGCCTTTCTGTTCTCACCGGTTCTGATCCAACCGTTGCTACGCCTGACCCGCGCGCGGCAATTGAGCTCGATGTCGGACGTCTTCGCCTTTCGCTTCCGCAGCCCGATGGCCGGCACCATCACCACGCTCGCATTGGCGTTCTGCACCTTTCCCTTGCTTGCCCTGCAATATCTCGCGGTTTCGGCGAGCACGAGCATCCTGGCGCCGAACGTGCCGAAGCCCTTGTCCGCCGCACTCTTCGGCATCCTGATGATCATCTTCACCTTGCGCTTCGGCTCGCATGACGTCACCGGTCGCGAACGCAACGCAGGACTGGTGGCAGGACTCGCCTTCGAAGCTCTGTTCAAACTGATCGTGCTGCTGGCTGCCGGCGCCTTCGCGGTCTACGGCGTGTTCGGGGGCTTCGGTGAACTGGACACCTGGCTGGCGCAGACGCCGGTGGAGATCACGCGGCTCGACAAGCCCTTCATGCAGGACACCTCGAACCTGTTGATCCTGATGTTTTTCTCCGCGGCGATCGCAATGCCGCACATCTTCCACATGATCTTCCACGAGAACCGCATCCCGCAGCATCTGCCGACCGCGAGCTGGGGCGTACCGCTCTTCATGTTGCTGGCGAGCCTGCCGGTACTGCCGCTGCTGTGGGCACGTGAATACCTGGGAGGACAGAGCCCGATCCAGTTCTCGGGCCTGGTGGTGGGACTGTTGACCGATCAGCCCTGGATCTCGGTGTTGTTCTATACCGGTGGACTGGCTGCGGCGACCGGCCTTTCCATCGTGCTAACGCTGTCGATGTCCACCATGTGCATGAACCATGTGCTACTGCGCCTGCAGACCCCTCCCTCGGGCGCCAACCTCTACACCTGGCTGCTGCGGCGACGTCAGCTCCTGATCACCTCGATCCTGGTACTGGGCTACATCACGTTCTACTTCATGCTGATGCCCAACAACCGCATCATCGACGCCGGCACGGTGTCCTTCAACGCCTGCCTGCAGTTCCTGCCTGGGATATTGGCACTGCTCTACTGGCCGAGCGCCAACCGCAAGGGCTTCATCAGCGGCTTCGCCGTGGGTTTCGTGACCTGGATCGTCCTCGGCTTCATTCCGTTGCTCGGCGGACCGGCCTTCCCCATCACCTATGACGAAGCCGGTGCGATCAACTGGAACCTGGTTGCCAGTGTGTCTCTGCTGGCCAACCTCGCGGTGCTGTTCATCGTCTCGCTCTGTACCACGACCAGTCCGGAAGAACGCCGCGCCGCGCAGCAGTGCCAGCCCGATCGTCTGAGTCAGCCGCGTCCCAGCCAGCTCAAACGCCCGGCCGAGCTGGTCGAAAGCCTGGCACCCCTGATCGGACCCGACATCGCCAAGCGTGAGGTGGCGCAGGCGCTGGCGGATCTGGGACTCGACTTCGAGGAACAGCGCTCCCATCACCTGCAGTCCCTGCTGACGCAGGTCGAGGCCAACCTTTCCGCGCTGCTTGGCCCTTCGGTCACGCACCAGGTGATGAAGCGCCTGGTGCCATACCAGCCGCCGGGCGCCAACCAACCCTACGAACCGGACCTCAACATGATCGAGTCCCAGCTCGAGAGCCGCCCCGGCAGCCTCAGCGGCATCGCACTCGACCTCGACACCCTGCGCCGACACCACCGCCAGGTACTACAGGAACTGCCCATCGGGGTGTGCTCGCTGGACAAGGAGGGCGTCATCGTCCTCTGGAACAACGCCATGCGGGACATCACCGGGCTGGATGCGGCCGACCTGGTGGGCCTGCCGCTCGAAGCGCTGCCCATGCCCTGGCGTCAGCTGTTGGTGGACTTTCTGAAGGCGGACGCCCATTCGCAGCGTCACGTCAGCCAGATCGACGGACAGGAACGGCACTTCAACCTGCACAAGGCCATCAACCAGGGTGCCGCGGCCAATGCCGCGCGCAGCACGGTCAGCGGCGAGAGCAGCCGCGTGATCCTGCTGGAAGACCTCACCGAGACCGCCATGCTCGAGGCCGAACTGGCGCATGCGGAGCGCCTGAGCTCCATCGGCCGACTGGCGGCGGGAGTGGCACACGAGATCGGCAACCCGGTCACCGGCATCGCCTGCCTGGCACAGAACCTGCGGGACGAAACCCAGGAGGCCGATCTGCGCGAGATGGCCGAGCAGATCATCCAGCAGACCCGCCGCATCTCCTCGATCACGAGCGCACTGATCACCTTCTCCCACAGTGGCCGCACGGCGGGACAGCGCCTGCGCGACGAACTCGTCGACCTGCGTCACCTCACCGAGGAGACCCTCAAGCTGCTACGGCTGCAGAACGACGGTAAGAACATCCGCATCCTCAACCACTGCGAAGGACGGGACAAAGTGCGGGGCGACGCCCAGCGCATCCAGCAGGTGCTGGTGAACCTTCTGACCAACTCGCGCGACGCCAGTCCGCCGGGCTCCACCATCACTGTAACCGACAGTAGCAATGACACCTCGGTAACACTCACGGTTACAGATCAGGGCTCCGGCATCCCGAAAGAGCTGCAAAAACGCATCTTCGAGCCGTTTTTTACCACCAAAGACCCCGGAAAAGGCACTGGACTGGGGCTTTCGCTGGTCTACAACATCGTCTCCGACCTCGGTGGCACGATCCATATCGAAAGCCCCGTTGATACCTTGAGTGACACTGGCACCCGGGTTATTGTTACGTTCCCTAAGTACTCACCGCGCACGGAAGGCGCGGCTGCGGAACGGCAAGGACCCCTGAGCCAGCGGTACAACAGTGCGAAGTCAGAGCAGTCGGCTCCCGCGGAGCGCCTGACCAGCACAGCATCGAGGTAGGCACGGCCTCCGGGACAAGACCATGAGCCATCTGCTGATCGTAGAAGATGAAGACATCATTCGCGGAGCCCTCCGTCGGTTGTTGGAGCGCAACGGCTACGAGGTGAGCGAAGCGCACAGCGTGCAGGATGCCGTCGACAACCACGACCTGGACAGCTTCGACGTCATCATCAGCGACCTGCGCCTGCCCGGCGCACCCGGCACCGACCTCATCAAGCGCACCCCCACGCCCGTCCTCATCATGACCAGCTACGCCAGCCTGCGTAGCGCCATCGATTCGATGAAGATCGGCGCGGTGGACTACATCTCCAAGCCCTTCGAGCACGACGAGATACTCAACGCCATCTCCCGCGTCATCAACGAAGGCATCAAGCAGCGCAACATCATGCGCCGCCATCCGCGCCCCAACGAGACACCGGTCAAGGGCATGTACGGCAGCTGTCCGCAGATGCTCGAACTGTTCCGCCGCATCCGTAAGGTGGCGATGACCAATTCCTCGGTGCTGATCCAGGGCGAATCCGGCACCGGCAAGGAACTCGTGGCGCGCGCCGTACACGAGGCCAGCTCGCGCCGCGACTCCAACCTGATTTCGGTGAACTGTGCGGCGATTCCCGAGAACCTGATCGAATCCGAGCTCTTCGGCCATGAAAAGGGCGCCTTCACCGGTGCCACCTCCACCCGCACGGGTCTGGTCGAGGCAGCCAACAACGGCACGCTGTTCCTCGACGAGATCGGCGAGCTGCCGCTCGAAGCCCAGGCGCGCCTTTTGCGCGTGTTGCAGGAACACGAGATCCGCAAGGTGGGCTCGGTACAGCCACAAAAGGTGGACGTGCGCCTGGTGGCCGCCACGCACCGCGACCTCAAGCAGTTCGTGCGCGAGGGCCGCTTCCGCGAGGATCTTTTCTACCGCATCAACGTCATGCCGCTGCACCTGCCGCCACTGCGCGAGCGCGGCAACGACATCCTGGAGCTGGCCGACCGCATCCTCTACAACACCTGCAAACGGCTGGGCATGGAGCAGATGAGCTTCAGCGCCGATGCCATCCAGGCCATCACCACCTATCCCTGGCCCGGCAATGTGCGTGAGCTCGAGAACGCGATCGAGCGCGCCGTGATCCTGACCGAGGACAACGTCATCGCCATGGAATTGCTGGGCCTCGACGTGGAACTGGTGAAGATCGATGGCAAGAATGCCTATCGCACCGACAAGCCGGAGAAGGAAGAGAGCACTTCCGGCACCATCGAGAACGATCCATCGGAAGACCTCTCGCTCGAAGAGTATTTCCAGCGCTTCGTACTGGAACATCAGGACCACATGAACGAAACCGAGCTGGCCAAGAAGCTCGGTATCAGTCGCAAGTGTCTGTGGGAGCGCCGTCAGCGCTTCGCCATCCCCCGCCGCAAACGCAGCAGCAGTTCCTCTTCCTGAGCTAGCCCTCCCCCTCAGCCCTGCCGAAAATGCCGGCTTCTCAAGCCCCGGCCAGCCCTTTTGCGCTCCTCGGACGAGCTTCCACAATGCGTTACCGTGTTACCGAATTGGTTACATTTCTAAACGCGAAGTAACAGATTTTCGAAGTGTTACCGCCGTTTCGGCCCCTCCATTCCAATATAACCATTTGATTTTATTGAAATTCATGTTTTTTACACAAACTGGCACAAAGCGTGCATTATTTGGGGAGGACAAGCAACAAGAACAACAAGATAACAATAAGCAGAACAAGCTTGCCGCATTACTTCCGAGACTGACGGTAACGCCAGAAAACCGGAGAAGACTGCGTAGCAGCGACGGTTTGGATCGACGAAGTGTTGTTTGCCAGGGGTATCCCCATTTGTTTTTCCGGTCAATGACCATCGAGAACAATAACAGGGCATGGATGTCTATTAGCTAACAAAAACAATAAATGGCTAGTGCTTCGAGAACCCGGGAAGGTTTCGACCTTCCCGGGTTTTTAATGTCTGATGCTTTTTCCCGGCTCCAGACTGTGCGGCCCTGCCCGCACCTTGTGTATTGCCCCGAATCAGGCACAGCGGTGTAAAATGCCGGCACTTTTGCAACACCGTTTTGGATGGGCCTGCGTATTTCAAGTTCTCCAACATCGTCCCGCCCGACACCGCCCCACCTGCATGTGATCAGCAGGGCCGAACACGGTATTTCGCGGCAACAAATCAGTCCCAATTGCCTCAAGGTGCTGTACGCCCTCAATGATGCGGGCTATCAAGCCTTCATCGTCGGTGGTGGTGTGCGCGACCTGCTCCTGGGCCTGCGCCCGAAAGATTTCGACATAGCCACCAACGCCACGCCGGAAGAAATCCGGGCGCTGTTCCGCAACTCCCGCATCATCGGTCGCCGCTTCCGCATCGTGCACGTGCATTTCGGCCGCGAGATTCTCGAGGTCTCGACCTTCCGCGCGCTTACCCATGACCAGGTGGAAGTCGTCGAAGGAGGCCTGACCAAGGCCGAACGGCACCTGGATTCGGTGCAGTCGAGCGACGGGATGATCCTGCGCGACAACGTCTACGGCACCATCGAAGAAGACGTGATGCGCCGTGACTTCACGGTGAATGCGCTCTACTACACCGTGCGCAATTTCGAAGTGCACGACTATGTCGACGGCCTCGCCGACATCGACCGCCGCTGTCTGCGCATGATCGGCAACCCCGAGCAGCGCTACCGCGAGGATCCGGTGCGCGTGCTGCGCGCGATCCGTCTCGCCGCCAAACTGAATTTCAGCATCGAGCCCGTCACCGAAGCGCCGCTACGTCCCTGCGCGCAGTTGCTGCGCTCGGTGCCGGCAGCGCGTCTGTTCGATGAATTCATGAAACTGTTCTTCGCCGGCGTGGGCGAGCAGACCTTCGAGCTGCTCTGCCACTACGGCGTGTTCGAAGTGCTCTTCCCTGCCACCGGTGCCGCGCTCGCCAATCCGGAGCGCCATGAGCAATACCTGAAGCTGCTGCATCTGGCCTTCGCCAACACCGATGCGCGCGTGAACGAAGACAAGAGCGTGACTCCCGCCTTCCTCCTCGCCGTCATCCTGTGGCCCGCGCTGCAGGAGAGGATGAAACAGATGCTGGCCGATGGTGTTCCCGCCGTGCCGGCACTGCAGGAAGCAGGACTTTCCGTATTGATGCAGCAGGTCGAACGCATCGCGATTCCGAAACGCTTCAGCGTGCCGATGCGCGAAATCTGGGAACTGCAATTGCGTCTACCCAACCGCCGCGGCAAACGCGCTCATCAGCTGCTCGCCAACAAGCGCTTCCGCGCCGCCTACGATTTCCTGATGCTGCGCGAAGCCTCGGGTGAGGATCTGGACGGACTGGGGGCTTGGTGGACCGAGTTCCAGCAAGCCGATTTCCAGCGCCAGCAAGAACTCATCGACACACTCGATCGCCGCGCGACTCATTCCCGTCCGCGCAAGCGCCGCGTGAGATCACGCCGCGGCAAGGCCCCGCAGCAACCACCTGTCGACAATGTCTGAAACACGGAAACCCCAGGTGACGGACAGCGCAGCACAACAACCGAGTCCGCCGCGTTACATCGTGGTGGAAGGCCCAATCGGCGTCGGCAAGACCTCGCTGGCCAAGCGCCTGGCGGAGACCTTCAACTACGAAATGCTGCTGGAGAAGAGCGAAGAAAATCCCTTCCTCGCTCGCTTCTACCAGGCACCGCGGCAGATGGCGTTGGCGACGCAGTTGTTCTTCCTGTTCCAGCGCGCACAGCAGCTGCAGGAACTGCGCCAGAGCGACATGTTCGAACCCGTGCGTGTCGCCGACTTCCTGATGGAAAAGGACCGCATCTTCGCGCGACAGAACCTCGACGCCGACGAATTCGCGCTGTACGAGAAGGTCTACGAGCATCTGACCATCGATGCGCCCACGCCCGATCTCGTGATCTATCTGCAGGCGCCGGTGGAAGTATTGATGCAGCGCATCCAGCAACGCGGCATTCCCGCCGAGCAGCTGATCAAGGAGGACTACCTCCTCGCGCTCAGCGACGCCTATGCCGACTTCTTCCACTATTACGACGCCAGCACCTTGTTGGTGGTGAACAGCAGCGAGGCCGACTTCGTGCACAACGACGAGCACTACAACCTGCTGCTCAAACAGGTATTGAGCCTACGTCCAGGCACACGCAACTACTTCAACCCCGCACCCAGCTTGCTCTGATGCGGCGCGGCTCCGGCCGAGCGCCGGCGCTATAATGCCCGCCCCTTTGCCAGAGGACTTCACCGTGGCCAAGATCACGCTTCACACCCTGCAGGAAATGAAGCAGCGCAAAGAGAAATTCGTTTGCCTCACTTCCTATGACGCCACTTTTGCCCGCCTGAGTTCACGCGCCGGCGTGGAAGTATTGCTGGTGGGCGATTCCCTCGGCATGGTGCTGCAGGGCCACGATTCGACGCTGCCGGTGACGATGGAAGATCTCATCTACCACGTGCAGTGCGTCAAACGCGGCAACGAAGGTTCGCTGCTGCTCGCCGACCTGCCCTTCATGGCCTACGCCTCCGAAGCGCAGACGCTGGAGAACGCCGCGCGATTGATGCGCGCCGGCGCGCAGATGGTGAAGCTCGAAGGCGGCGCCTGGATCGCGGAGACCACGCATCTGCTCACCGAGCGCGGCATTCCCGTGTGTGTCCACATGGGCCTGACGCCGCAATCGATCAACCGCATCGGCGGCTTCCGCGTGCAGGGCCGCGATCCGCAAGTGGCCAACACCATGATCGAAGAAGCACTGTTGCTCGAATCACGCGGCGCCAACCTCCTCTTGCTCGAATGCGTGCCGCAGCAACTGGCGCGCACGATCACCGAATGTCTGAGCATTCCCGTGATCGGCATCGGCGCCGGTCCCGACGTGGATGGCCAGATCATGGTGGTCCACGACGTCCTCGGCATCTCGCCCATCACTCCCCGTTTCGTGAAGAACTTCCTGCCGGACTCGACGGACGGCATCCCGGGCGCCATCGCCGCCTACGTCAAGGCAGTGAAGGAGAAGCGTTTCCCAGCTCCGGAGCATTGCTATGACTGAGTTGCAGATCCTCAACGACATCGCCGCGCTGCGCGCCTGGCGTGAAGAAGTCGCCGCCCGCAATCTACGCGTGGGTCTGGTGCCGACCATGGGCAATCTGCACGCCGGCCACATCTCCCTCGTCCACGCCGCCAAGGCCGAGTGCGACGTGGTGCTTGCCACCATCTTCGTGAACCCGCTGCAGTTCGGCGCCAACGAAGATCTCGATCGTTATCCGCGTACCTTCGAAGCGGACTGCAAGGCACTGCAGGAGGCCGGTGCCAATGCCGTCTTCGCACCCGAGCCGAGCGAACTCTATCCCCGCGGCCTCGGGGCTCAGACGCGCATCAGCGTGCCCGGTCTGTCGGAGCTCCACTGCGGCAAGACGCGCCCTGGACATTTCGATGGTGTCTGCACGGTGGTGACCAAGCTCTTCAATCTGACGCAGGCACACGATGCCTATTTCGGCCTGAAGGACTACCAGCAGTTCCGCATCATCAGCACCATGGTGGAAGACCTGAACCTGCCGATCCGTCTGCATGGCGTGCCCACCGTGCGCGGCATCGATGGCCTGGCCCTGAGCTCTCGCAACGGCTACCTGAGCCCCGAGCAACGCGAGCTGGCGCCGCATCTCTATCGTGTATTGCAGCTGACCGGCGCGCGTGTGAGTGGTGGGGCAACCGACCTGCGCGCCCTCGAGCGTGAAGCTGTGGAAGCCTTGAAAACTGCGGGTTTCCGCCCCGATTACGTCGCCATCTGCGATGCCGAGACGCTGTTGCCCGCCGAAGACGACACCGATTCCATCATCCTGCTCGGCGCCGCCTGGCTGGGCGAAACCCGCCTGATAGACAACGTGCTGCTCTGAGCCCGCTGTCCACTCGAGCGCGCGGATTTGCCCGGCCGGGTGCGAACTGGGATAATGCGCCCCCTTTCGGGCAGGTCCGCAAGTGACCCTGAAAAGAGGTATTGAAGCCGTGCAAACCCTGATGTTGAAAGCCAAGCTGCATCGCGCCTGCGTAACCCATTCCGAACTCGATTACGAAGGCTCCTGCGCCATCGACGGCAACCTGCTGGATCTGGCCGGTATCCGCGAGTACGAACAGATTCAGATCTACAACGTCACCAACGGCGAGCGCTTCACCACCTACGCCATTCGTGCCGAAGCCGGCAGCCGCATCATCTCCGTCAATGGCGCAGCGGCACACAAGGCCGCCGTGGGCGATCGCGTCATCATCTGCGCCTACGCCTCCTACAGCGAAGCGGAACTCGTCAACCACAAACCCAAGCTGGTTTACCTCGACGAGCAGAACAACGTCACCCGCACCGGCAACGCCATTCCCGTACAGCTCGCCAGCTGAACCGAGACCTCTTCATCCGCGCATCCATCCGCGCATCGGAAGGTGTGACGCAAAGGCGCCACACCTTCGGTAACTCTCCCACCTCTCTCACAGCGGCTACTGCTGACCTTCTGCTATCGCGCTTTGCACGATTTGCACTTTTTGCTCAGAAAGCGAAAGACACAGCAAAAACCGCGCAAGTTGTGTGAAAAAGCAGTGCTCACGCTTTCTAAACTCATCACAAGTCCCTATGGTTTTTCCTAACTCCGGCCCGTTCCGACAAGGACTGGGGTGAAGGCAAGAAGACGGCGCGTGCGTTTCACCACCGCGCTGTAAAGCCTGCGGCGGTGGTTACGCGTCGATAGGAAACAGTACTCACAGTCTTCTCAAATCAACCGTTTGAAGAGAGGGATCTGGAATGAAATGTTTTTACTATCTGTCTCCCACCTTGGCCGAAACCAGCAAGATCTCGGACGACCTGCGTGCCTCCGGTGTCAACGATTGGTTCATCCATATCGTGAGCAAGAATGAAGCGGGGCTACAGCGGCAGCGGCTGCGTTCCAGCAACTATCTCGAAACCCTGGACTTCGTACGCGAAGGCATGATCGGTGGTTGTATCGGTCTCGTCGCCGGTCTCATCTTCTGCGCGGCGGTCATGTACATGCAGCCCTTCGAAGCGGCCTTGCCATGGGTGGCCTACGCGGCCGCGCTCATCGTGCCGACGGGCTTCGGCGCGTGGCTGGGTGGCTTGGTTGGTTTGTCCAACGAGAACAAGAAGCTGCAGCCCTTCCATAGCGCCATCGAAGACGGTCAATACCTGATCCTCATCTATGCCAGCAACAAGGAAGAGGCCAAGATCCACGCCATGATGGAGCGCCTGCATCCCGAGGCGAAGCTCGTCGGCCTCGACCCTCACTTCTACAATCCCTTCGCCGAGCCGCAGTTGGTCTGAGCCGAATAGTCGGTCAAGCTCGTCACGCTGCTTCGGCAGCGTCAACAATAGAGCACTACCGAGACTACGGGGCTGCACCAAGCCCCGTAGTTTCCCGTCTTGCAATCGCGTTTACGACCTCGCACACTCGGGCACTTTCTCGAGCCCAGTCACCAGCGAGGAACCCGTGTCAGACGCAAAAATCTATCCTGTCAGCGCCGCTTTGGCTGGCAAGACTCATCTCGATTTTCCGACCTATCAGCGCTTGTACGACGAGTCGATCAATTCGCCGCAGACCTTCTGGCCACGCATGGCCAATGACTTTCTCACTTGGTCCAAACCCTGGGACAAGCTCAGCGAAAGCGATCTGTGCCAAGGGCGCGCCGCCTGGTTCATCGGCGGTCAGCTCAACGCCGCGGTGAACTGTCTCGATCGTCATCTGCCCGCACGTGCCAATCAGATCGCGATCCTGTGGGAAGGCGATGAACCCGGCGTAGACCGCACCGTCACGTATGCGGAACTGCACGACCAGGTATGTCGCCTTGCCAATCTCTTGCGTGCCCGCGGCGCCCGCAAGGGCGACCGCATCTGCATCTACATGCCGATGATTCCCGAAGCTGCAGTGGCCATGCTGGCCTGTGCGCGCATCGGCGCTATCCACTCGGTGGTGTTCGGTGGTTTTTCACCGGACGCGCTCAAGGATCGCATCCTCGATTCCGACTGCCGCATCGTGATCACCGCCGACGAGGGCATTCGCGGTGGCCGTCGCATTCCGCTCAAGGCCAATACCGACAGTGCTCTCAACAACTGTCCCAACGTGCATACCGTCATTGCAGTGCGTCGCACGGGCAATCCGGTGAATTGGGTGCAAGGACGTGATCTTTGGTACGACGAAGAACTGCCCAAACAAAGCACCTCATGCGAAGCGGAAGCGATGGACAGCGAAGATCCGCTCTTCATCCTCTACACCTCGGGTTCCACCGGCAAACCGAAGGGCGTGCTGCACACCACTGGCGGTTATCTGCTGCATGCAGCAATGACGCACAAGTACGTGTTCGATTATCACGACGGCGACATCTACTGGTGTGCCGCCGACGTGGGCTGGGTGACGGGCCACTCGTACATCATCTACGGCCCGCTCATCAACGGCGCCACCACGCTGATGTTCGAAGGCGTGCCGACCTATCCCGATGCCTCGCGCTTCTGGCAAGTGATCGACAAGTACAAGGTCAATCAGTTCTACACCGCACCCACCGCCATCCGCGCGCTGATGGCGCAAGGTGATGAACCGGTGAAACGTACTTCACGCGAATCGCTGCGCATCCTCGGCAGCGTTGGTGAACCGATCAATCCAGAAGCCTGGGAGTGGTATTACCACGTCGTCGGCAACGGCCGCTGTCCGATCATGGATACCTGGTGGCAGACCGAGACCGGTGGCCACATGATCACGCCACTGCCCGGTGTCACGCCGCTCAAACCCGGCTCCGCCACCCTGCCCTTCTTCGGCGTGAAACCAGCGCTCGTCGATGCCGAAGGCAAGCTGATCGAAGGTGAGGGCAGCGGCAACCTCGTGATCACGCAGTCCTGGCCAAGCCAACTGCGTACCGTATATGGCGATCATCAACGTTGTATCGACACCTACTTCAGCACCTACCCCGGCTATTACTTCACCGGCGACGGTGCGATGCGTGACGCCGATGGTTTCTGGTGGATCACCGGCCGCGTCGACGATGTACTCAATGTTTCCGGTCATCGCCTGGGTACGGCGGAGGTGGAAAGCGCGCTGGTGCTGCATCCCTCCGTGGCGGAAGCCGCGGTGGTCGGTTATCCGCACGACATCAAGGGTCAGGGCATCTATGCCTACGTCACGCTGATGGTGGGAGTGGAACCGAGCGAAGAACTGCGCAAGGAACTGCTCGCGCTGGTGACAAAGGAAATCGGTGCCATCGCCAAACCCGACGTGATCCAGTGGGCGCCGGGACTGCCGAAGACGCGCTCCGGCAAGATCATGCGCCGCATCCTGCGCAAGATCGCCGCGAACGAAACCGACAATCTGGGCGACGTGTCGACCCTGGCCGATCCTTCGGTGGTGGAGAACCTGCTCGCCAACCGACCCCAGCAATAAATATCATCTCGTTCCAAAACAAAAGGGCAGCTCGAGAGCTGCCCTTTTCGTACGTCACTCCTGCGAAGCTATTTTCCTGAGTCCTGATTGAGCAGGTTCTCGAGCAACTCCTGATACTGCCGTTCGATGCGCGCGCGACGATAGCCGTTCGCAATCACGATCAAGAGCACCAGACACAGCACCGTGACGATCAGCGGTAACATCACTGCCATGGTCTGCAGCGTGGTCATGTCGACGCTGTTCTCTTCCAATCTCTGCATCGCGGCGAAGGGGCTGACGAGTATCGGCGCCGCATACAACATCGTGAAATAGAAGATCAGGATGCCGGCAACCAACACCGGAGCAATGCTGCGCCAGGAACCCACGAGGATCTTGCGGCGTTTCAGAAATTCGGCTGCTTGCGCGTGGGTGGGCGTCATTTCTTGCGTCTTAGTCTTCTTCATAAACCTCACTCATCGAGCACACTGCGCACGGGGGCTTGCAGCGACACCGTGCTACCGTCGCTGAACTGCAGGCTGAGCTCGACCTCGGAACCCGGCACGAGCTCTGCGCTGAGCTCTTCCAGCATCAGATGCGCGCCGCCGCTCTTGAGCAGCAGCTCACCCTTGGCGGGAACGTTCAGCGAGGAAATGGACATCATGTGCAGCATGTCGCCGTGGTCCATCGTGTCGTGCAGCGTGACTTTGCCTGCAGCATTGCTCGCCGCACCGACCAGTGCGACTTCGGCATCTGCGGTATTGCGCAGTTTCATGTAGGCCGAACCTGCGGCGCCGCCGGGCGGCGGTGCGCGCACGTAGGCATCCTCCACCACGATGTCGGCCTGCGCCAGGGCACAGGCGCCGGTGAGGGCCAGACTCAATAGAATGCGTTTCATTACTACTACCTCTTCATTGTGCCGTCGCAGGACGTGCTGCGCGTGCGGGATGCTGTTCGAGTACGCGGGGCGCCGATTGCTGTGCCGCGCGCGCGGCGGGAGAAAGGTCTTGTTGCGGCAGCGCTTCTTCCGCGAGTGCGGCAGGCGCAGTGCCGATGGTGATCAGAATGCCCGGCGTGCCGCTGATGCCGATGTTGCCACGCAGGCGCTCGCCGCCGACGGCATCGCGCATCACCTTGTAGATCCAGCGCCCCTCCTCATCGTTGCGGGCATTGATGACGAAGGTCGCTTCGCGGCGCTGAATGTCCTGCGCGATCTCACCCAAGGTGTTCATGATCTCGAGGCTGCGCGCGCTCAGCTGCGATGCATCGAGCGGCTTCAGCTCGACACGGTTCTTGCGCGACTCCGCCAGACGTTCGCGTGCGGCCAGTAGTTCCGGCCGCTGCGAGCCCAGACGTGCCGAGCGGTTCAGCAAGGACTCGGCCTGATCGTATTGGCCTTTGTTGCGGGCTTCGTCGGCGAGCGCGATGTAACGCAGGGCAATCTCTTCCAGTCCCTGCAGTGCGACGGCGTTTTCCGGATCGATGCGCAGCACTTCGGTGTAGCGGTCATAGGCACTGTTGCCGGCCGGTGTCATCAGTCGATTGGCATCGAAGTCCTGCTTCGCGGCGTACAACAGGTCCGCCAGCATGCGCTGACGGCGGATGTATTCGAAATCCGGCGCGGGATCCGGCTCGGGTTCGGGTTCGATCGGATTGCCCGTGTAGATCACGGGCTCGGGCTTGTTCTGGCAGCCGCTCAAGGCGAGCGTCGCTGCGATCACCAGGAGGCTGCCTACACGTACGACGCTTAGCTTCATAACGCTCCTCGGAAGGGAATGTAGTCCAGCGGGTCACCCACACGGATGGCCTCGCCGCGCGGGATCACTGCGAGGCCATCGGCCCAGGACAGCGAGCTCAGCAGGCTCGAGCCCTGGTCGGTAAAGGGCAGCGCCAAGGGTAGTTCACCGTGTCGATACTGCAAGCGCACGCGTTGATATTCCTGCCGCGAGCCCGGGGCGACTTCGAAGCCCGCCTGCACGGTCTGAGTCGGCAGACTGACATCGCAGGCGCCCTGCAACTTGAGCAGGTAGGCGCGTACCAGCACCAGCCAGGTGACGAATACGGCCACCGGATTGCCCGGAAGTCCGAAGAAAGGCGTTTGCCCAATGCGGCCGAACGAAAAGGGCTTGCCGGGCTTGATGGCAAGCTTCCACAGTTCCAACTGCCCGAGTTCTTCCACCGCTGCCTTGACGTGGTCGGCGTCGCCGACGGAGACCCCACCCGTGGAAATCACGCAGTCGGCCTGAGCCGCCGCATCGCGCAGCGCCTGGCGCACCTGGGCGGGATCGTCCTTGATGATGCCCATCCGCACGACCTTCATGCCGAGCCCCTGCAGCAGGCCCTGTAGCACGTAGCTGTTGGAATCGTGCAATTGGCCGGGCGCCAGGGGCTGGCCGGGTGGCACCACTTCGTCACCGGTGGTCATGATGGCGATGGTGAGAGGCTTGAAGACTGGGATTTCCGCCAGTCCCAGGGAGGCGAGCAGACCGAGATCCTGCGCCACGAGGCGCCGGCCGCGTGCCAGCACCAGATTACCGGCAGCGATGTCATGGCCACGGGCGCGGATGTTCTGCCCCACCCGCGGCACTTCCATCACCGCGATCTGCTCACCCTGACGGCGCGTGTCTTCCTGCATCACCACCGCATCGGCGCCGGGTGGAATGGGAGCACCGGTGAAGATGCGCGCTGCGGTGCCGGGTTCGAGCGGAGTGCCGGGATGTCCTGCGGCAATGACCTGACTCACCGGCAACACGGCACCAGCCGCCGCAACGTCAGCCACGCGCAGGGCGTAGCCGTCCATCGCGCTGTTGTCATAGGCCGGCACGTCGACGGCGGAGAGTTGGTCGGCCGCGAGGATGCGTCCCAGACAGTCCTGCAGAGGCAGGGTTTCGATGGAGCTCACGGTGCCGGCCTGAGCCAACAGGCGCGCCAAGGCATCGGCAACGGGGGTGAGCGGCAGCGTCATCGCGGGTTCTCGTTACGACTTACGGGACAAAGGTCGGCCATTTTACCCCAAGCCCCACACGAGCAGCCCAACCCCAGCTGAATGAGCGGGCATCCGGCTCACCTTGTATAATCGCGCGCCTTTGCCTCAGCGGTGTTCCTCGTGCCACTCGAAGTACTGATCCTCATTCCTGCCATCTGCTTCATCGGCGGCTTCTTTTCCACGCTCGCCGGCCTGGGCGGTGGTCTCTTCACCCTCGCCAGCACTTCGCTGCTGTTGCCGGTGTCCGTGGTGGTGCCGCTCAACGGCGTGCTGATCCTGGCGGGCCAGATGACGCGCGTGGTGCAGTTCTACAAGCACATCGATTGGAGCATCACCCTGCCCTTCATCCCAGGTTCGGTCCTGGGCGCAGCGCTCGGCACCTTCATCTACTTCACGATTCCGGAGACCTTTCTCGCGTTCGTGCTGGCCTGCGTGCTGCTGTGGTTTTGTTGGGTGCCACCGTCCGATCTGGCGCGCCGCGTGGCGGCACGCATTCCGCAGCCCTTCTTCTGGGTGGGCGTGGCCCACACCTTCCTGTCCACGGTGAGCGGCGCCGGCGTGCTGTTCCAATCGATGATGGTCAACAGCAAGCTGCCCAAGGAAGGCATCGTCGCCACCATCGCCGCGACACTGCTGTTCATGGCGCTGTTCAAGTCGCTGGGCTATCTGGTGGCGGGCTTTGACTACCGTCCCTATCTGGTGGTGATCGGTCTGAGCTGGATCGCCGGCATCACCGGCACGATGGTGGGCAAGATGTGCCTGGACGTACTGCCGGATCGTTATTTCCGCATGCTGATCCGGGTGGTGATCACGGCGTTCGCTTTGCGTCTGTACTACCAGGTTTGGCTGAACCTGACTTCTTCTTGAGTTTGCGCCGCGGCTGGGCGTTGCGTTCCCCCTCCTGCGCGGGTGCAGGAGCCGGCGGTGGCGCCTCGACACTGACTTCCGCCGTCGCCGGCGTCTCGGGCGGCGTGTAGTTGCACAGCTTCTGCAGCACCGCAGTGAGTGCGGCGGCGCGCGAGCGCTGCTTGATGCCGAAGGTTTCGAAGATCTTCTGCGTACCCACCACGCTGTTGGCGATCCAGGGCGCCTCGACCGCTTCCTTGCTGATCTGCAGTTGCGGCAACAGCGCCGAAAGCTCAGGATCGTACTTCGCCGCTTCCTGAATCACCTGCTCCACGAAGGTTTCCTGCGCCACCGGCTGCAGCGCGCAGTAGTGGTAGACGCCCCACACTTCCGCCTGGCAATCCACCTGCCGCGTGATGCCCAGCAGCACGCGCGCGACGTCGGCGGAAGGAGTCGGACAGAAGCGTTGATTCCTGACCACGAGCTTGCCCTCGTTCTGGCGCACGCTCGTCAGCAGATTCTCGAAATAACCGGACTTGCTCGTGTCGAACACCCAATCCGTGCGCAGGATGACGTGCGTGGGTAAGAGCTCACGTATCGCGCGCTCGGCGCCGAGCTTGCTCTGACCGTAGCGCGACTGCGGGTTGGTCTCGTCCTCTTCGCGATAGGGATGGACCTTGCGACCGTCGAACACCTGGCTGCTGGAGTGATGGAGCAGCGGCACCTGCAGCTTCTGGCAGACCTCCGCCACCTCGGCCGCGCCGAGCGTGTTGACCTGGTCGCAGCGTCGCGCCGCATCAGCGTCGCTTTCTGCAGCAGCGATGTCGTCGAAGCTGGCGACGTAGATGACCTGGGTCGGATTGAGACGGCTGAGCGTCTTTACGAGCTCGGGCTTCTGCAACGAAAGAAACTCTTCGGTGGCCAGCGCCGTGTGGACCTGGTCTTCACGTACCAGCGCCTCGACGAGCGCCTGACCAACGGGACTGTCGGCGCCGAGGATGAGGAGATTCACGTGAGGGACTTGCTCCTGACGATGGATCCGGGATCAAAACGGAATGTCGTCGTCGAAACCATCCATGTTGGGCGGGGGAGTCGGCTGCGACTGCGGCGAAGAGCTCGGACGCGCGTTGCTGCGCGGTGCGCTGGCCTGATAGCCGCCACCGTTGCCGCCCTGGTAGGAACCGTCACCGGCACCGCGGCTGTCGAGCATCTGCATCTCGGTGGCGATGATCTCGGTGGCGTAACGCTTGATGCCGTCCTGCTCCCAGGAACGGGTCTGCAAACGACCCTCCACGTACAGCTTCGACCCCTTGCGCACGTATTCGGCCACGATTTCGGCCAGACGTTGATAGAACACGACGCGATGCCATTCGGTGCGTTCCTGGTTCTCGCCCGTGTTCTTGTCCTTCCACGTTTCCGAAGTGGCCAGGCTGAGGTTGGTCACGGCACCGCCGTTGGGGAGGTAGCGGGTTTCGGGATCCTGCCCGACATTCCCTACCAGAATGACCTTGTTGACACCTCTACTAGCCACTGTGACCTCCACGTGCTTCCGTCGAAAAAGTTGCGCTCAAGTCTAGCATCACGCCGGGAAAATGCACGGATGACTTGGCCCTTCCACTGAGGGGGTGGCTATAATCGGCCGTTTCGCTCCAGCAGCCTTGGCTCACTCGCATGGACAACATCACCCTTCGGGGCGCGCGCACCCACAACCTGAAGAACATCGATCTGACCATCCCCCGCGACAAGCTGGTGGTGATCACCGGATTGTCAGGCTCGGGTAAGTCTTCTCTCGCCTTCGACACACTCTACGCCGAAGGGCAACGCCGCTACGTGGAATCGCTATCCACCTATGCGCGACAGTTCCTGTCGATGATGGAGAAACCCGACATCGACCAGATCTCCGGTCTTTCTCCCGCCATCTCGATCGAACAGAAGTCCACCTCGCACAACCCCCGCTCCACCGTAGGCACCATCACCGAGATCTACGACTACCTGCGACTGTTGTTCGCACGCGTCGGCGATCCCTACTGCCCCGAGCACAACCTCAAGCTCGAAGCGCAGACCGTGAGCCAGATGGTGGACCAGGTGCTGGCCCTGCCCGAAGGCACGCCGATGATGTTGCTGGCACCGGTGATTCGCGATCGCAAGGGTGAGCATCTGCATGTCTTCCATGAGCTCAAGAGCAACGGCTTCATCCGTGCCCGCGTCGACGGCATCGTGGTGGAACTCGACTACCCGCCGAATCTCGAAAAGAACAAGAAGCACACCATCGAAGTGGTGGTGGACCGCTTCAAGGTGCGCGCCGATCTGGGTCAACGTTTGGCGGAATCCTTCGAGACTGCACTCAACATCGCCAATGGCATCGCCCTGGTGTCGCCGATGGAACAGGGCAAGGGCGATGAGATGGTGTTTTCGTCGCTGTTCGCCTGTCCGGAGTGCGGCCACAGCATCGCCGAACTCGAACCGCGGCTCTTTTCGTTCAACAACCCCGCCGGCGCCTGCGAAAGCTGTGATGGCCTGGGCGTTAAGCAATTCTTCGATGAGAAACGCGTGGTGGTGGACGACAGCCTCTCGCTCGCCGAAGGCGCCATCCGCGGTTGGGATCGTCGCAACGTCTATTACTTCCAGATGATCAAGTCGCTGGCCGATCACTACGGCTTCGCCATCGACGAGCCCTTCGCCAAGCTGCCCGCCAAGTTCCGCAAGATCATCCTGCACGGCAGCGGTAAGGAAGAGATCGCCTTCAGTTACGTGAACGAGCGCGGCGCCAGCTACAAGCGCACCGCAACCTTCGAAGGCGTGATTCCCAACATGGAACGTCGCTATCGCGAAACCGACTCGATCATGGTGCGCGAGGATCTCGCCAAGTATCTGAGCACGCAGAACTGTCCCGATTGTCAGGGCACGCGCCTGCGGCGCGATGCGCGTTACGTGTTCATCGATCGCCACAACCTGCCCGACATCACCAACATGACGATCGGCAAGGCGTCGGAATACTTCGCGAGCCTGAAGTTCAGCGGCAAGAAGGCGAACATCGCCGAGAAGATTCTCAAGGAAATCCAGGATCGTCTGCGCTTCCTCGTCGACGTCGGTCTCAACTACCTCACGCTGAGCCGCAGCGCGGAAACGCTTTCAGGTGGTGAAGCACAGCGCATTCGTCTGGCAAGTCAGATCGGTGCCGGCCTCGTTGGCGTGATGTACATCCTCGACGAGCCTTCGATCGGTCTGCATCAACGCGACAACGATCGACTGCTCGGCACACTCAAGCATCTGCGCGATCTCGGCAACACGGTGATCGTGGTGGAGCATGACGAAGATGCGATCCGCGCTGCCGATCACGTGATCGACATCGGCCCCGGTGCAGGCGTGCACGGTGGTGAAGTGGTGGCGCAGGGTACGCCGGCGCAGATCATCAAGAATCCCAAGTCGCTGACCGGGCGTTATCTGGCCGGCAAGGAAACGATCGCGATTCCAAAGAAGCGCCATCCGATCGATCCGAAGAAAAAACTCGTCTTGCGCGGCGCCAACGGCAACAACCTGAAGAATGTCACGCTGGAAGTGCCGTTGGGACTGATGACCTGCATCACCGGTGTGTCGGGTTCAGGTAAATCGACGCTGATCAACAACACGCTCTATCCGATCGTGGCCACCGCACTGAACGGCGCAACCACGCTCGATCCCGCGCCCTATGAGGCGATCGAAGGTCTAGAACATCTCGACAAGGTGGTCGACATCGACCAGAGCCCGATCGGTCGCACGCCGCGTTCGAACCCGGCCACCTATACCGGCGTCTTCACACCGGTGCGCGAACTCTTTGCCGGCACGCAGGAGGCACGTCTGCGTGGCTATCAGCCGGGTCGCTTCAGCTTCAACGTGAAGGGCGGCCGCTGCGAAGCCTGTCAGGGTGATGGCGTGGTGAAGGTGGAGATGCACTTCCTACCCGACATCTACGTCGCCTGCGACGTGTGCAAGGGCAAGCGCTACAACCGCGAAACCCTGGAAGTGAAGTACAAGGGCAAGAACATCTATGAAGTACTCGAGATGACGATCGAAGATGCGCGCGAGTTCTTCGATGCCGTACCGATGATCGCGCGCAAGTTGCAGACGCTGATCGACGTCGGCCTTTCGTACATCAAGCTCGGCCAGTCCGCCACGACTTTGTCAGGCGGCGAGGCGCAGCGCGTGAAACTCTCGCGCGAATTGTCCAAGCGCGACACCGGCAAGACGCTCTACATCCTCGACGAACCCACCACGGGTCTGCATTTCCACGACATCAAGCAGTTGCTCAGCGTGCTGCACACCCTTCGCGATGAGGGCAACACGATCGTCGTGATCGAACACAACCTCGACGTCATCAAGACGGCGGACTGGATCATCGATCTGGGGCCGGAAGGCGGTGATGGTGGCGGTCAGATCATTGCGACAGGTACGCCGGAGCAGTTGGCGGAGATGAAGCACTCCCACACCGGGCATTACCTGAAAAAGATCTTGAGCAAGAAAAAATAACGAGCTTCACCAAGTCCCTTCAGTTGTACTCGCCAAAAGGTCCGTCCCTGGACCTTCACTGGCAGGCTTAGCGAGCGGAACGGAAACCCTTGCCCGGAGCACCGCGCCAGCGACGCGCGTCATTGGCACCGGGCTCGTGTACTTCTTCGAAACGGGCGAATTCAGCTACTTCCTGTGCATCGCTGCTGATGCGCACACTCGACAGCGAGGTGGTCTTGCCGGGTGCACCACGGCGGCGGTCGTCATCGGCTGCGATCAGCGCCACCGGCTCGGCGCCCACGCGGGCTTCGTATTTGGCGTACAGCTCGGGATGTTCGGCTTGGCTGATGAACTGCCGACGATGCGGCGGTTTGCCTTTGAATTCGGTGACACGCAGGGTGTCGGAATCGATACGCTCCACCTTCACTTGAGCCGCTGCACCCTGGGCGAGCAGGCCCCCGGCGACGATGGCAACGAGTGCTACGGATTTGGCGATGAGGGTCTTCTTCATAGTGCCTCCAGGTTGTTGAGGTGCAATTCGTGTTGCACCAGGTTGACTCACAACTTCGCGTCACGTAATCGTCAAAACTCGAAGTTTGAAGGAGGATAAATGATCACGAGCCACAGTAAATCACTACTTGTGATAACAATATCCTTTCGCAGCGAGCCAAACCGCAAGGAAAACGCACTACTTTTGTGCATCAAGCACCGCCTAAGGGCAATTTTCCAGCAAAAGTACGCCCAAACCCACTGCCATACAATTTAACTTGTTGATTTTTCTAGCACTTCATCCAGTGGCCCGCCCCTTGCAAGTTTGTCAGTGACCTGCCTGGCAACCTGCACGGAATTCGACCATGGCGCACCACAGTTCTTCGTTTCGCTTTCTTCCTCAGCTGTTTTTGCTGATGGTTTCTCTGGGTTTCAGTGCTGCAGCGCACGCCGAAGCGACCTCCCTCCCCCTGCATACTGCCGGTTCCGGCACGCTGTATCTCGATGGCCGCCTGGTGAATGCGGTGGACACGGAGCTCTTGCTCGACACGGGTTCTGGTTATGTCAGTCTCAGCCGCGAAACCTTCAACCGCGTGAAAGGCCATGCCGGAACCCGCTATCTGCGCGAAATTCACGGAGTGCTGGCGAACGGCAAGAGTGTGGCCGTGCCGGTCTATGCCATCGCGGAACTTTCTCTTGGCGCCAACTGCACGCTGTACAACGTCGAAGTAGCGGTGATGCCGAATGGCTCACGGGACATCCTCGGCCTCAATGCGCTGCGCCAGCTGCAGCCGCTGACCTTGCAGTTGGATCCACCGCAGCTCGTGGCAAACTGCTCGCACGACAGCTGAAGGTTCCCTCTCCGCTAGATGTCCTCTCATCTCTTCGTCTACGGCACGCTGCGTAGCGACTGCGGCGCCGTATATGGCGCTCTGCTCAATACCCATTTCGTTTTGTGCGGTTCAGCGCGTGTGCGTGGTGAGCTGTTCGAAATCGCTGGCTATCCCGGCCTGCACGCGAGTGAGGTTGAGAATGCTGGATGGGTAATAGGAGAACTTTATCGGTTGACGGGATCGTTCAGCGCATTCGACGTGCTCGATGACTACGAAGGTTGCAGCCCGCGGCATGCATCACCACACGAATACTCACGTCGTGTCTTGCCGGTGCAATTCGGAGAAGAAGTAGTGGAGGCCTACGTCTACTGCTACGAAGGCGAAGTGGATCCCGGCAAATACATTGCCTCGGGTGATTACCGGGAGTTTCTGAAGAACCAGAAAATTCGTGTGAGTCCGGCTTCCCGCTGAGCGGAAAGCCGGAACGTTCATTCAAACCGCGACGCCGCCCATCAACGCCAGGATTTCCTGGGTCTTGGCCTGCATCAAGGCAATGTCACCACGCGATTCGACGTTGAGACGAATCACCGGCTCGGTGTTGGACATGCGCAGGTTGAAGCGCCACTCAGGGAAGCTGAGGCTCACACCGTCGGTGTAATCGATGTCGATCGCATCGGCCTTGTAGTGCGCGAGCACTTTCTCGATCACGGCCTTGGCATCGTCGACCTTGCGGTTGATTTCACCACTGGCGGGAAAACGTGCAATGGCTTCTTCCACCAGCTGAGACAGCGGTTTGCCGGTGGTGCACAGCAGCTCGAGCACGAGCAGCCACGGAATCATGCCGCTGTCGCAGTAGAAGAAATCGCGGAAGTAGTGGTGCGCGCTCATCTCGCCGCCGTAGACGGCGTCTTCACTGCGCATCTTCTCCTTGATGAAGGCATGACCGGATTTGCACTGCACGACCTGGCCACCGAACTCCTTCACTACGGCCTGCGTGTTCCAGGTCAGGCGCGGATCGTGAATGATCTTGCTGCCGGGGAAGCGCTTGAGGAAGGACTCGGCCAACAGCCCCACGATGTAGTAACCCTCGATGAAGCCGCCTTTCTCGTCGAAGAAGAAGCAGCGATCGAAGTCACCATCCCAGGCCAGCGCCACATCCGCCTTCGCGGCGAGCAAAGCATCGATGGTCGGCTGACGGTTCTCTTCCAGAAGCGGATTGGGCACACCGTTCGGGAAATTACCATCGGGCTCGTGGAAGACTTTCACGAACTCGAAGGGCAGATGGGGTTCGAGCAAGTCGACGATGCGGCCGGCACCACCGTTGCCAGGGTTGCTGACCACTTTCAGCTTCTTGAGCGCGGAAAGATCGATGTAGGACAAGAGGTGCTCGACGTAGTCGGCCTTGGTGTCCACCTCACGCACGGTGCCTTTCTTGGCCACCTCGGGGAACTCGTTCTTTTCAGCGAGTTTGCGGATGTCTTCCAACCCCGTATCGCCGCTGATCGGACGCGATTCCTCGCGCACGAACTTCATGCCGTTGTAGTCCTTCGGGTTGTGGCTGGCGGTCACCACGATGCCGCCATCGACTTTCAGATGGCTGGTGGCGAAGTAGATCTCTTCCGTGCCGCACTGACCGATGTTGAGTACGTCCACGCCGGAGTCGGTGAGGCCACGCGACAGCGCGTCGCAGAGCTGACGACTGCTGAGGCGGATGTCATAGCCCACTACGACTTGCTTCGGCTGCAGAAACGCTGCATAGGCGCGTCCGATGCGGTAGGCGATGTCCTCGTTGAGCTGGTCCGGAATACGGCCTCGAACATCGTAGGCCTTGAAACAGGTGAGGGCTTGTACAGCTGTCATGAGCTCATTCCTTGTACACGTTCTTGTAGAAGAAGTCGGTGGCTTCCATGAAACCGGGCACGCTGCCGCAGTCGAAGCGACGGCCTTGGAATTTGTAGGCGAGGACGCGGCCCTGCTGTGCCTGCACCATCAGGGCGTCGGTGATCTGCAGCTCGCCACCACGGCCGGGAGGCGTTTCGCGCAGGATGTCGAAGATGTCGGGAGTGAGGATGTAGCGACCAATGATGGCGAGGTTGCTCGGTGCTTCTTCCGGCTTCGGTTTTTCCACCATCTTGCTGACACGCACGATGCCGGGAGCGATTTCGTCACCGGCGATCACGCCGTACTTGTGGGTCTGATCGCGCGGTACTTCCTCGACAGCGACGATGGAGCAGCGGTAATACTTATAGAGTTCGACCATCTGCGACAGCACCCCCTTGTCGGGGTTGTAGCAAAGGTCGTCTGCCAGCAGTACGGCAAAGGGCTGATCACCGATCAGGGTTTCGCCGGTAAGGATGGCATGGCCCAGTCCCTTCATCTCGATCTGGCGGGTATAGGAGAACACGGCCTCCTGCATGATGCGGCGGATCTCCCTCAGGTAGCCTTCTTTGTCGCTACCGGCGATCTGGTGTTCGAGCTCGTAGTTGATGTCGAAGTGGTCTTCGATGGCACGCTTGCCACGACCGGTCACCACCGCCATGCCGCTGATGCCGGCATCCAGCGCCTCTTCCACGCCATATTGGATCAGCGGCTTGTTGACCACCGGCAGCATTTCCTTGGGCATGGACTTGGTGGTCGGAAGGAACCGAGTCCCATAACCTGCTGCTGGAAACAGGCATTTCTTTATTGGCGAGTTTTTCATCGAAGACTTCCTATGCTTCCTGGCTGTTGTTAATTAATTGGGGAAGCACGGCCCGTGCCGTGCAGAAACTGGAAGGAGATGCCTACTTCTCTTTGGCTGGCTCCAAACCTGCGGGGATGTGACATGCAAGATCCTTGCTTGAGCGAGCCCGCATTATAGTGAGAAAGTTTTATGAGGTGACCGATCCCGGTCATTTTGTGCAACACCGCTCAGTATGGGCTGTTGCGCTGCATCCGGTTAGGTATATGGCTATCGAACCTATATAATGTGCCGTTTTCAGCGCCAGGCGCCCGTTCCCGCATGATCCCTGTGCTGATGAAGCGGGACGAGCCACCAGGACTTATCAGGACCCCATGAATCAATTGTTCAGCCCCAAATCCAGCTACACCCGCGATGAATTGCTGTCTTGCGGCCACGGCCGGATGTTCGGCCCTGGCAACGCCCGTCTTCCCATCGGCAACATGTTGATGGTCGACCGTATCACCGAGATCAGTGCCACTGGCGGCAGCGAGGGCAAGGGCTACGTGGTGGCGGAATTGGACATCACCCCCGACCTGTGGTTCTTCAGCTGCCACTTCGAAGACGATCCGGTAATGCCCGGCTGTCTCGGCCTCGACGCCATGTGGCAGTTGGTGGGCTTCTACCTCGGCTGGCGCGGCAACCCCGGCAAGGGGCGCGCACTCGGCTGTGGCGAAGTGAAGTTCACCGGTGAAATCCTGCCGACGGCCACCAAGGTGCTGTACGAACTCGATATCAAACGCCTGATCGAACGCAAGCTCATCATGGGCATCGCTGACGGCCAGGTTTCTGTGGACGGCAAGGTTATTTATACTGCCAAGGCCTTGAAAGTCGGCCTTTTCAAGCCCAACGAGCGCTTGGGTTAACCCTGACCGCTGCGCCACGCCCCGCATCATCACCCGCGAAATCAAGAGGTTCACTGTCAACATGCGTCGTGTAGTCGTCACCGGGATGGGCATCGTTTCCTGCATAGGCACGGATCAGCAAACGGTTCTTGCCTCACTCAGGGACAGCCGCAGCGGCATCGTTTACCGCCCGGAGTACGAGGAACGCGGCATGCGCAGCCACGTGGCTGGCGCCGTGGACATCGACTTCGCCGCCCACATCGACCGCAAGGATCTGCGCTTCATGGGTGCGGCCGCGGCCTATGGTTATCTGGCTCTCGCGCAGGCCATCCAGGACTCCGGCCTCACCGAAAACGAAGTGTCGAACATCCGCACCGGCATCATCATGGGCGCCGGTGGCTCCTCCACCGAAGACATGGTGGAAACCGCCGACGTACTGCGTGAGAAAGGCCTCAAGCGCATCGGGCCCTATCGCGTCACCCGCACCATGGGCAGCACCGTTTCCGCCTGTCTGGCCACCCCTTTCAAGATCAAGGGCGTCAACTATTCGATCTCTTCCGCCTGCGCCACCAGCGCGCATTGCATCGGCAATGCCATGGAACTGATCCAGCTCGGCAAGCAGGACGTGGTCTTCGCCGGTGGGGGCGAAGCCGAACACTGGTCGCTCAGCTGCATGTTCGATGCCATGGGCGCGCTCTCCACCAAATACAACGCCACGCCGGCCGTCGCTTCGCGTGCCTACGACGCCGATCGTGATGGCTTCGTCATCGCCGGCGGCGGCGGTGTGCTGGTGATCGAAGCGCTCGACCACGCCCTGGCCCGCGGCGCCAAGATCTACGCCGAACTCACCGGCTACGGCGCCACTTCCGACGGCCTCGACATGGTGGCCCCATCCGGCGAAGGTGCGATCCGCTGCATGCAGATGGCGATGGCAACGGCCAAGCGTCCGATCGACTACATCAACACCCACGGCACCAGTACCCCGGTAGGCGACGTGAAGGAAATCGAAGCCATCCGCGCCACTTTCGAAGGCAAGCAGGTACCCTTCATCAGTTCCACCAAGTCGCTCACCGGCCACTCGCTGGGCGCCACGGGAGTGCAGGAAGCGATCTACAGCCTCCTCATGATGCAGAACGACTTCATCGCCGCCTCTGCCCACATCGACAATCTCGATCCGGCCGTGGCCGACATGCCCATCGTTCGCACCCGCATGGACAACAAGCGTCTCGACGCCGTGATGTCCAACAGCTTCGGCTTCGGCGGCACCAACGCCACACTGGTGTTCGAACGCTACGAAGGATGAATCCAGGAGCGACGGTAATGATCAGATCCTGTTCGTTGCGTCGCTGCCTACTCCTGGGTTCCCTCCTGCTCGCCGCCACTGCCCTGCCCGCGGTGGCGCAACTGCAAAGTTCCCCCACCTTGGGCTCCCCCACATCCATCGTCGAGGGTGTGCTCCTGCCGGACGAAGCCTTTGCGCTCAGCGGCTTCGTCGAAGCGGACGGCCATATCGCGCTCGTGTGGGAATTGCCCCCGCAAGGCTACTACCTCTACCGCAAGAGCCTGTCTGTGGAATTGCCTGACGGCACCGTGTTGGACGGTTATGACGTGCCGCAGGGCGTGATGGTCGAAGATGAGTTCTTCGGGGAGAGTGAGGTGTACTTCGAACGTCTCTTGGTGCGCCTGCCCCTGAGCGAGGTACCGGAGTCGGCCTTCACCAAGACCTCCGATGGTGCCCGCGAGCTCGAGTTGCTCGTCTCCTACCAGGGCTGTGCCCAGGACAAGTACTGTTATCCGCCGCAGCACACGGCGTTGACCCTCGAGCTGCCAGAGTAAACCCGCGGCTCGTCAGAGCCCGAACTTTCCCGCTTCTGCGTCGGCCCACTTGAAGCCACCAGTAGTCCGCATCGCCGACTGCGCATCCCTGCGATCTTCACGCGCCGTTGCAGTGCTGACCGACCAGTCCGATCTGAAGCAACCTCCGCAAAGAAGAATGGTGGAGGCTGCATCAGGTCGGCGAGTCCGATGGCGACATCAGGATCGACCGCTCAGTCGAATTTCCTGCGCAACCACGACAAATGCCGAAGCCGCCGGCGACGACGCGCCATTCACATGCACCGCCGTAACGTCTGGCCCTTCCCTATTGCAAGGCGACAGTGCAAATTCCTCTCTTCTGCAAGGACCCACCCACTCACTTTCGGAGGAGTAGCAATGCAACACAAAAACAAAATCATCGCAGGGATCGTTCTGGGCGCGCTTCTGAGCGGCGCGGCGCAAGCACAGCTGCAGACTGGCCCGATGTCGTTCTTCGTGACCAGCGCCGGCTCGGGAGATGGCGGCAACCTGGGTGGACTGGAAGGCGCCGATGCCATTTGTCAGGCCCGCGCCGAAGCCGTGGGTGCCGGCAATCGTACCTGGCGCGCCTATCTCAGCACCCAGGGCCCCAATGCGGTGAACGCCCGTGACCGCATCGGCACCGGCCCCTGGTTCAATGCGCACGGCACGCAGATCGCGGCCAACGTCGAGACGCTGCACAGCATCAACAACCGCATGTCACTCCTGAACGCTCTCGACGAACAGGGCCGCATCATTCCCGGCGCCGGTTACACCCCGAACCGCCACGACATCCTCACCGGCTCGCAGCCCGACGGCACCGCCTATCCCCCCGGCGAGGACATGACCTGTAACAACTGGACCAGTAACAGCGACAACAACAAGGCACGCCTCGGTCACCACGACTTCGCCAACTGGAACTCCGCACACGATTCGCGCGGCTGCAGTCTGGATGCCTTGGTCGCCACCGGTGGTTACGGCCTGCTCTACTGCTTCGCAGCTGATTGAGGACGAAATGAAAAAGGCCAGTCCTGCGCAATCAGGACTGGCCTTCTAGATGACCAAACGACAGGATTTGTAGCTTGTAGGCAGGTTGAGGTGAGCACCTCGGGCGAAGCCCAAGGTGGAACGCCCACTTCTCAATGCTGCACTCCAGGCCGCTGGCCAAAGCCGACGCAACCAAACCGCTCCTAGACCTACAGCTGGCTCTGCAGGTACTCGACCAGCTCGGGATATTCCTCTTCCTGCTCGCCACCGGCGAGGCCCGTCGCGGAATCCATCGGCGTCTTGCCGTAGTAGTCCTTCACGTTCACCTGCGCGCCGTGTTCGACCAACCAGCGCGCGACCTTCATCCAGCCCCACTTGCCCGGCCCGAAGATCGGTGTCTGCCCCTGACGATTGGTCATGGAGCTGTGACGCGGCCAATCCGCCGTGTAGCTGGTGGCATCGGTGACGACGGCGTTCACGTCGGCGCCGGCTTCATACAACACTTCCAAGGTTTCGATGACGAGGTCTTCGATGTTCGGCTCATAGAACACGCTACCATCGCTGAGCATGCCGCGCGGTGTGGCGAGACCGGAGACGGCCAAAAGGGGCGTGACGCCGAAAATGTTGGGAAGATCCACTTCCGCACCGTAGGACAGCAGCAACCGTGCTGCCTCGGCATCGTGACCAACGGCAGCGCGCAGCAGCGGCGTCGTTCCCGTCGACAACAATTCATCGGAGTAGCGACCGTTACCACCACCGACACCCGGACGATGGAAGTTCATCTGGGCATCGACGTAGACCCCCATGTCGAGCAGGCGTTTCGCCAGGGCCAGTGCCTGGTCCTTACCGGCCTGATCCAAACGCCGATCGCGTGCCTGGATGCTGCGCACGTCGATCGCGAGATAGAGCGGCGTACGTCCCCACCAGTCGAAGGCATGCGGATCGGCGCCTTCATCCAGCAGGAGATTGGCGATGTCGAAGTGGAAGTTGTCGATCGCCACCAACAACGGCGTCACCCCTTCGGGGCTCGGAATGTTCGGATCTGCGCCGGCCTGCAACATCGCTTCGACGCATTCGAGGCAACCGCTGCGCGCAGCGTAGAGCAAGGGTGTCAGACCACCGGCCGGACGATATTGGCCACGCGGTTCGGAGGTCATCTGGCTGGACCAATCGAAGTACGTGGCGCGGCGCTGCACGTCGGCGCCCTTTTCGATCAGAAACTTGGCCACGTCGGCGTTTCTGCGCGCCGCGGCCCACATCAGGGCGGTCTGTCCAGTCCAACGCTCGACTGCGTTCACGTCGGCGCCTTTGGCGACGAGGGCCTTCACCACGTCGAGACTGCCGTTGTAGGCAGCGAGCATCAGCGGGGTCTGCCCATCATCGTTGGCGATGTTGGGATCGGCACCGGCGGCGAGCAGACGCTCGACCATCGGCAGATTCGCCAGACGTGCTGCTTCACTCAGCGGCGAAGCGCCGAACACGTTGGCGCGATTGGGATCGGCTTCGCGGCGCAGCAGTTCCGTCACGAGTTCTTCGTCGACCTGGTACACCGCCCAGAGCAGTGGCGTGGAGCCATCGTTCTGCGCTTCGTTCACGCTCGCTCCAGCCTGCAACAAGGCCTGGACGCTGCGCTTGTCACCCTGCGCAATCGCATCGGCGAGAGAGGCATCGGCCTGCGCGTTCAGGCTCACGCCCAAGGCAGCGATGGCGACGAAGAGTTTCAATTTGGAATGGATGTCAGTGATTCGCATGGACAGCCACTCACAGAATGTCGGGGGCAAGGTTGTAGTGATGCGCCCACAGCCCCTTGTAGGCGGCATAGAGGAAACGCTGCGGATCGTGCCAGGTGCGCCCCAAACCTTCGAGCGCGCCTTCCTGTTCCATGCACTCGGCGCTGCAACCGGAGCGGATCAACTTGTTGAGGCGCAGATAGAGTTCATGCATTGCATCGCGTTCGGCTGAAAGTTCAGCCTTCGTCAGCACGCGACCCACCGCCGGCACGATCAGGGTGGAGTCGTCACCGATTTCCATCAGCGTATCCATCGACTGCGCCCGACCACCGATCCAGCCACCGCCATACCAATCGAGTTCGGGATCGATTTCCGGCGGCGCCACGGCACCACCAACGGCCAACACGTTGGCATTGCGGAAGTAAACGTAGATGTCGGCATCCGTATGCGGTTGCACCAGCGGACCGTAGTCGATGGTCTCACCGCCGATGTCGAGGCTGCCCGGACGTGAGAACTTCATGGTCGGCAGCCCTTGCTTCGGCAACGGTTCGAAGAAGCGTTCTTCGTGTGGCAGATAGATGCGCGTCGCCAGGTGATGCCAGGTTTTCTGATGCGCCACGATGTTGGTGCCACTCGCGCCGAGTTCGGCATTGGCGCCGCACTGATCGAGGTGCCAGTGGGTGTTGAACAGCGTATGCACTCGTCCAGAGCCGATGCTGCGCAACTGATCCAGCAGCGCGCCGGCGAAGTCGGGTGTGCCGCTGTCCACCAATACCAAACCTTCCGTCGTTTCACGCACGACGACATTGGTGCCGCCGGCATCGATCACCGACAGCCCTTCACGTACCACAGTGGGCTTGGAACTTTGCGCGAACACGCGCGCAGCCAGCGGCGAAGCACAGGCGCCGGCAACGAGGGAATACTTGAGCAGCGCTCTGCGCGTGGCGTTCATCGACGAATGGTCCTGCTCAAACTTCCGCAATGATGCCGGTACTGTCGGCGAAGCTCTCTGCCTCGATGCCCACCTTGTTGAGGATGGTCAGATGCAGGTTGGCGAGCGGCGTGCGCTCGGGCAGCACGATGTGCTGACCACCGCGTTTGAGTCTGCCGCAGGCACCACCCATGAGCAGGTTGGGCACGGGGTAGTTGTCGTGCTTGTCGCTGTTGCTCATGTTGGAGCCGTAGAGGAAGAGCGCATTGTCGAGCAGCGTGCCGTCGCCGTGCGGCGTGGCGGCCATCTTGGCGAGGAAGTCGGCGAAGCGCTCCATGTGCCAGGTCTGGATCTTCGCGACGCGTTCGAGACGATCGCGATCGTCCGCGTGGTGCGAGACAGGATGGAAGGCGTCCGGCACACCGATGTGGTTGTAGGTGCGGTTGGTGCCTTCGGACACCATCATGTAGGAAATCACGCGTGTGAGGTCGGCCTGATAGGCGAGCGCGATGAGGTCGAACATCAGTCGCACCTGCTCATCGAAATTGTCCTGCTCACCGATCGGCGCACCGGGCACGTCGATGGCGCTGAGATCACGCTGCGCCGCGCGTTCGACCCGACGCTCGATCTCGCGCACGGTGTCGAGATATTCCTCGAGTATCACGCGGTCGCCCGCACCGAGCTGTTTCTGCAGGGTGCGCGTGCTTTCCGCCACCATGTCGAGCAACCGCAGTTCCTGATCGTTGATCGCATCGCGTTCCTGCTCGGTATCACCCTCACCGAAGAGCTGCAGGTAGAGTTTGCGCGGGTTGTGTTCCATCGGCAGCGGCGAGGTGGCGTTGGCGAAGGAAAGCGTCGAGCTGTAGTAGCAACCGGGACCGGCGCAGGCGGCGCTCTGGATCGTGGTTTCGGAGGCCACCTGCAGCGAAGGCAGGGCCGTTTCCTGACCGATGTGATCGACGATCACTTGGTCCAGCGTCTTCGCCATGTTGGCGCCGGCGGCGTTTTCCGGCGGACGTACCCCGCTCAGCCAAGTGGCGGGATTGAGTACGTGTACCGAACCCTTGCAGGCGGCGTTCAGCAGGTTGCCGAAGGAATTCAGGTAGTCCTTGTAAGGCTCGAGCGGTTTCATGATCTGGTTGAGCTCGAGGTTGGCGCCGCTGCCACCCTTCGGATTCCAGCGGTCCATTTCCTTGCCGTGCGCGGTGTTGTCCATCACGGCGCCATGCGGAATGTAGAAGAAGCCGACACGCATGGTGGGCGCTGCTGCGGTCTGCGCCAGCGCCGTGGCGGCCGGCACCATCGCGCTGAGCAAGGGCAAGGCGATGGAGGCGCCCGCGCCCCGCAGTACGGTACGGCGTGACAGATGCTTCTTGGTCAGGAACATGGACGTTTCTCCTGCAGGGTGAGCCCGCTGTTTTCTACTGTCATCGTTCTTGTGAGGGACCGTTCGTCAGGCTTGCCACTTCCGCACCCGCGCCTTCGCGTTGCGCCTGATAACGGAAGGCGTCGCTGTTCACCACACCCAACACCAGGTCGAACAGCGCATAGTTCTTGGCGGCGGCCTGATCCACGATCGCCCGCACCTGTGGCATGTCGAAGTATTCGAGTTCGCGGCCCAGCGCATACATCAACATGCGCGCGGTGAAGGCACGCACGAAGCGTTCGGGGCGCGACATCAATTGTTCACGCAGGTCCACCGGCCCATCGATGGGAATGCCGCCGGGCATCACGGCACTGGCATCGATCGGCGCATCGGCTTCCGCATCGTGATCACGCCAACGGCCCGTGACGCTGAAGTTCTCGAGCGCAAGTCCGATCGGATCGATCACACCGTGACATTGGTTGCACGAAGGATTCGAGCGATGACGCTCCATGCGCTCGCGCATCGTGGTCGGCTTTTCGCCCGGCTGTACGGACAGGTCCGTTTCCACTTCCGGCGGAGGCGGCGGTGAGGCGGAGCCAAGCAGTTTTTCCAGCACCCAGTTGCCACGCAACACGATCGACGTGCGATCACCGTAAGAGGTTCGCAGCATCACCGCGGCCTTGCCCAGGAGGCCGACGCGGTGTTCGTCGTTGATCTGCACACGGCGGAACTGCGGACCATAGACACCTTCGATGCCGTAGTGACGCGCGAGGCGCTCGTTGAGATAGCTGTAATCAGCCGTGAGCAATTCGGTGACGGGACGACCTTCGAGCAGCACGCTGGCGAGGAAGCGGCGCATTTCTTCGGACATGTCGTCCATCAGCAAGTCACTGAATTCGGGGAAGAGTCGCGGATCGGGATCGACGTCGTCGAGGTTGTCGAGGTTGAGCCACTTCACGGCGAAGTTTTCGATCAGGGCATCGACACGTGGATCTTCCAGCATGCGGCGCACCTGCGCCTGCAAAGTGGCGGGATCGCTCAGTTTGCCGGCGATGGCGAGATCGAGCAGTTCCTCGTCGGGGCCCTGGCTCCACAGGAAGAAGGAAAGACGCGAGGCGAGTTCGACGTCGTCGAGCGCAAAGTAGCGTTCATTCTCCTGACCGGGATCGGGCACGATGCTGCGATAGAGGAAATGCGGGCTCGCCAGCACGGCGGCCACGACCTCTTCGATGCCTTTTTCGAAACCACCGGTCTCGAGGCCTTTCTCGAAGAAGGGCATCAGGGTTGCGAGATCCTCTTCGGTGACCTGACGCCGGAAGGCGAGCTTGGCGAGATGTGTCGCAATCTGGCGTGCGCATTCGCTTTGCTCGGACGCATTGTTGGGATAGCACACGAAGATCTTCTCGCGGCTCGGCGTCATCGACAGTCCCGTGATGTGGTGGGGACCGGTGACTTCCACGCCCTTCTCCATGCGCGGCATGCGGGTGTGATCACCCGAATCCGACCAATAGAGCGACTGCGCACGTGAACGTTCGAGGAAGGTCGCCACCACCTCGTGTGGACCCGCAGTGACGTGCACGGGAATGTTCATGAAGCGTTCGGCGATCTGCGCGCTGCCAGCAGGGCCGGTACGTTCCGTCAGATCGAAATCTTCGGCACCCCCGAGTTGGCCGCGGAACACTTCGGTGCCGTCGACCATCAACACCACCGTGTGTTCGCTTTCCAGTTCGCTGGACGTCAGCCCGGAAAGGCCGAGCAGGTTGAAACGATATTCACCATCGGCCGGGAAGTTGTGCACGAACGCAACGCCGCCGCGCGTGCCCGGGGGCATGCCGGCCAGACGTTGATACTGGCTATCTTCGGACTGCGGGTAGTAGGCAACCGCCGTCTTCGCCTGCGGGCTGCCCATGGCGGTGGCGGCGACATGGCGCGCTGCGCGCAGGAACTGCGCCAGGAAGGTCGGAGATACGCTCAGCGCGGCGGCGACGTTGTCGAAACCATCGACTTCGATTTCGGTGGGAAGGAATTCGGCGGGATCGATCTCGACCCCCAGAAGACCCTGGACGGAACGTGCGTATTCGTTGCGATTCAGGCGCTGCAGCGGCACGTGGCCGGCGCGCGGACGGGCGGAATTGGCATCGAGCGATTGTTCCAACCAAGCGGTGAAATCGTCGATGTCGGCCTGCTGCGGCTGAGGACTGCCGGGCGGAGGCATCAGACGGGTACTGAGCTTGCGCAGCACCGCTTCGAAGACCTTGGGCTCCTCGTGCACGCTGTCGGGGCCCATCAGGCTGAAGGCCAGCTGACCGGCCCAATCTTCCTCGTTATGACATTCGAGGCAGTACTGCTCGACCAGGGACCATTGAGCCGAACCACTCGGTTCTTGTGCAAGGCTCGGCATGGCCGCCGCGAGCGGCAACACAGTCAGCAGCAATTTTTTGACACGCCGGTTCACAGAAGGCTCACCAAATCAGAAGGCGATCGACCGCAGAGCCGCGAAGCATAGCAGTCGCAACCACACTCTCCAATGCCGCTGCCCGGAGGTCAAACCCAGCTGTTTCCGCCCGGGGGTCAATTTGTTAAGGTCCCGCCCTTCCGCAGAGACTGTAGTAACCGCATCAAAGTCGTGGAGTATTCATGAGCGATTTGCTGAGTAGTTGGGTCGAGTGGCTGGAAACGCATGAGGTTCTTGGAACCACCGTAGCCCTCGTCGCTCTGATATTGGCTGCCTTCATCGCCAACTTCATCGTCAGACGCATCATCGTGCGCGCCGTGTTGCGCCTTACCCGCAGCATGCCGATGTCGGCCGACACCGTCGCGCACAATCGCAGCATCATCCGTCGTGTCGCGAGCATCGTGCCTGCGCTGGTGCTGATCATCGGCGTGCGTTTCGTGCCGGGTTTACCGGCAGCCGTGGCGCAGGTCGTCACCAATGTGAGCGCTTCCTACATCATCCTGACGATGGCGCTCGCCATCGGGCATCTACTGGATCTCTGTCTCACGATCTACAACCGCCGCAAGGATGCCCATTTGCGTCCGATCAAGGGCTATCTGCAGGTGACCAAGATCGCGGTCTACGTGATCAGCGCCATTCTCATCATCGCCGCGCTGGTCGACCGTTCACCGCTGATCCTGCTCTCCGGTCTCGGTGCGATGGCCGCCGTACTGATGTTGATCTTCCAGGACACGCTGCTCTCGCTGGTTGCGAGCGTGCAGATTTCCTCGAACGATCTCGTGCGTGTCGGCGACTGGATCGAGATGCCGCAGCTCAACGCCGACGGCGACGTCATCGACATCGCGCTGCACACGGTGAAGGTGCAGAACTTCGACAAGACCATCACCACCATTCCCACCAAGCGCCTGATAACGGAGTCCTTCAAGAACTGGCGCGGCATGCGCGAAACCGGCGGTCGCCGCATCAAGCGCAGCATCTTCATCGATCAACAGAGCATCCACTTCCTCAACGACGAGGAACGCGAACATCTGCGCAGCTTCCGTCTGCTGGACGGCTATCTGAAAGACAAGCTGAAGGAAATCGAGGACTGGAACGCCAAGCTCGAGGACGCTGGCAAGCAGCCGGTGAATACTCGCCGCATCACCAACATCGGTACTTTTCGAGCCTACGTCGAGCGTTATCTGCGCAGCCACGGCGGCATTCGCCAGGACATGATGCTGATCGTGCGCCAACTGGCACCGACACCCGACGGCCTGCCGCTCGAAATCTATTGCTTCACCAACACCACAGTGTGGGTCGAATACGAGAAGATTCAGTCAGACATCTTCGACCACCTGTTATCGATCATCCCCGAATTCGGTCTGCGCGTATTCCAGGGCCCCAGCGGACATGACGTGCGGGAAGCTGCCTTTGGCCTGGTCAACGCCGTCGGCGCCGCACGCACCACGGCAATTTCGAACGAAGGTCTGGATGCACTCACCCACGAGCAGGCACAAACGCCTGTTGCGTGATCCGTGCTGCGGAAGTTGCCATGCGTCTGCCGAGTCGCGCCGTGTTCCTGCTGTGCTGTCTGCCCTCTCTGGCGGCAGCGCAGGAAGCCGAAGTCACCGAGTTCGAGCACCTCGAACGGCACTATGAGGGCGTACTCGGCACCACACTGGATCTGAGTATCTATGCTCCCGATGTCGCAGCGATGGAAGCAGCAGCGGAAAGCGCGCTGCGCGAAATCGCGCGCCTCGATGCGATCTTCTCCAACTATCGCAGCGACAGTGAAGTCGCCCGGCTCAATCGCGAGCGCCTGCTGACCGGCGCTTCGTTTGAGCTATTGGATGTGGTCGAACTCTGCGCGCAGTGGGAGAAGACCACGCAGCAGCGCTTCAGCTGCAAGCTTGGGCGCATCATCGCGGCGTGGAACGAAGCCGAGCGCACGCAGGTGCTGCCCGAGCGCATGGCGATGCAACGACTCGCGCTGGCGATCGCGGCGGCGCAGCCGGCTTTCTTCCGCGGCACTCGCACCATCAACCTGCCCGAGCCCGTGGACCTCGAACTCTCCGGCATCGCCACGGGCTACATCATCGATCACTTGCTCGAACTCTTGCGCAAACAGTTGCCGGACGCCGTGGCCATCAAGATCGACATCGGTGGCGATGCCATCTACTGGGGACAACCGCCAGGCACCACTGGCTGGCGTGTCGGCGTCACCAATCCGATGCAGGCGAGCGATGGAGCGCTTCTCACCACGCTGACCACCAACAATGGTCGCGCCATCACGGCAAGTGGCCATGCCAACCGTTTCCGCACGATCGCGGGCGAGCAATACAGTCACATCTTCGTGCCGAGCACGGGCTGGCCTGTGGAGAATGGCATCGGTGCCATCACCGTGGCTTCGAGTGCCGTCGCGGCCGATGTCGCTGCAACGGCGATGACCTTGCAAAGTGTCGAAGCTGCTGCGGCATGGGCGAGTTCGGTGAATGGTCTCGACGCAATGGCGGTCGACGCCGACGGCGAGTGGGCCGTGTCGAGTCAATGGCAACTCTTCGTTGCCGAAGAAGAACCCGTCGCTACCGGCAATGAAGTGCTGATGCTCTCCTACACCCTGCCCAATTTCCGCACGCGCGGTACCTATTACCGTCCCTACGTCGCGATCTGGGTCAGCGATACCGAAGAGAACCTGCGCAGAAACCTGTTGCTGCTGGGACGCGAACAACGTTGGGCGCGCGAGAACTCACGCTGGTGGCGGCGCGTCGGTCGTACCAACCCGGAGCTCGTCGACGGCACGGCAAGACCAACGCGCGCCCCAGGGCAATATCAACTCACGTGGGATGGCCGTGATGAAATGGGAGAGCCCTTGCCGGCGGGCGACTATCTGCTGCACGTCGAAGCCGCCCGTCAGGATGGTGGCCATTCCTATCAGGTGGTTCCCTTCAAATTGGGCACGCCACAGACCGTGGAATTGCCGGGCGAGGGTGAGCTGGGCCCCTTGGTGCTACAGACGAAGTAGCCTTCAGTCCTTCTCGTAGGTGTAGTTGAGGTCCACGCTCTGGTTCACGCCGCTCTGCACTTCGAGCTTGAGCCGCTCGGTGAGCGTGTAGTTCAGACTGAGCACGGCCTGACGATCGAAGAGCCCTACCTTGTACTGCATCAGGAGTTTCGGCGTGATGTATTTGCCGAGACCGAGCGCACTATTGTCGAGACTGCCGCCTTCGTTGCTCACCGCGAGTGAATCCAGGCCCAGCTTGTTGCCGATGGAATTGGTCAGGCCCTGACCGCGTTCGAGACCGAAGTTCGCGATGGAAGAAAGCAGTGCGTCGCTATCCTGACTGTCGACGTCGCTGAAGGACTTACCGGTGACGAGCAGTGCCAGGATCTCGTTCTCCGGCAATTCCGGCACCGAATAGAGTTCGCCCTGCATGCGGCTGACCGTGCCGCTCAACTTCAGGCCCACTTCCGCGCGGTCGGTTTCGCGCTTGGCGCGCAGGTCGAGGACGGGATTGGCGGGATTGCCGAAGAAGAGCACGCGGCCATCGCCGATGTCGAGGCGTTGGTTGTAGGCCTCGTAGCTGCCTTCTGGAACGTTGAGTTCACCATAGACCAGAAGCGGGCGGCCAACGTCCTGCTCCACGGAAAGATCACCCCCGAGCGAAGCATTGAGACCATAGCCGGTGATGGTCACCATATCGCCGAGACTCAGGCTCGTATCGATGCGCAGACCAATCTCGTTGCCCTGCGCTGCTGCGTTCGCATCGTCACCCGTACGCACGATCACCACATCGGGCGAAACGTTGACTGCACTGCTGGTGGAAACCTGGCCCAGGATGGTTTCGAGATCGATCGCAGCGCTGTCGAGCGTGGTGGTGCCGGTCAACGTGAGCACGTTGTCGGCAAGGTTGACGCGCAGATCGGGGCTCAAGGTGGCGGTGGCGCCCGGCATGTTCACTGCAGTGAAACCGTTGCCGACGAGCTGTGCGCTCATGGTGCGCTCCGGCGCGAGCGCCTGCGTCACGATGGCTTCGAGCACAAGATCGCCCTCGCCCGAATGCGCCTGCGCACGCAGCGAAATCGTGTTGTCGGCGCTGCTGCGCACTTCGAGAGTGAGCGGCGTTATGTCGAGGCCATAGTCCGGCACACGCAGCCCACCATCGCTCAGGTTCACGAAGGCGACGACCTGCGGATCATCGATGGTGCCGCCGAGGTCGGCCGTGCCGCGCAAAGCCCCGCGCGTATCGCGCACCAGTGGCGTCAGCGTCTGTACCCACGCGAGATCCGGGAAATTGATGTCGACCGTGCCGCCCAGGGCCTCGTTGTTGCGCAGGCTCACGTCGGCATCGAGACGACCGTTGAGAGAGGGCGTGGTTTCATCCGCCACGCTGAGCCCGAGCCGGGCCTGCCAGGTGTCGTTGCTGTTGGTGGCTTCGATGACGATGTCGTTGAAGCTGAAGCGACGCACGTCGAGACCATCGCCTTCCTCTTCGAGATCCTGCTGTAGCTGCAGAACGAGGCCAGCGGGCTGCACCGCCACTTGCAGATTGCGCCAGGCCCCTTCACGTAGACCGGCGAGCGTTGCCGACAGATCGAGCGTGCCTTCGATGCTGAGCCCTGCCGGCAGATTGGCTTCGTTTTCATCCTGCAAGGCCTGTATGCCCACAGGTTTGCCGGGCGCGTTGCGATTGAGCCAGGTAAGGGGAAGTCCTGTCAGATTCACTTCGGCATCGAGACCGGCAGCAGCGTCACCAGAGGCCTCGGCGCAGAGCGAAGTACTTTGGAAATCGAGACACAGGAGGCTGAGGCTTTGCGATTCGGCACCTGCCGCGATCGTGACGGGTGCGCGCAAGGTCCAGTCACCGAAATCGGAATCCGTCGCCAGTTGTTGCAGCGTTCCGTTCCAGGTGCCATCGCTGAGACCTCCCGCGAGCGCCAGTTGCAACACACCATAGAGGCTGTCGGCTCTGGCGCGCAGTTCGTGTGCTTCCGGTGTGCCCTGCAGATCGAGTCGCAAGGCATCGAGCAGGGTTTCACCGTTCTGGGCCAGGTCATCCAGGGTGAGCGTAAGTTGGTTTTCACCACCTTGGTAAGCAGCTTCGAGACTGAGTGAGGCGAGACTGAGGCGCTGCTCTTCCAATGCGATGGCGATGTTGCGCGCGGTGAGATTGCCGTCGAGTTCCGGTGCTTCCAGCGTGCCTTCGATGCTGCCCGTGCCACTGATGTTGCCGCGCAGCGCTGTCCACAGCTGATCGAGTTGTGGTGCCTGCAGATTCCATTGCAGAGCCAAGGTGTCACTCATACCGCCCGTGAGTTCGAGGCGGTTGTCGCCACTGCGGGCGCTGAGATCGAGTTGCTCGGGCAGCGCATCGCGCAGAGCGGCAGTGCCTTCGATGGCCAGCGGCAGGTCGTTCAAACTGCCACCCAGTTCCGCAATCTCCACCCTCGTCAGAAAGGCCTCGCCTTCCTGTCGTACCTCGACGGTGCCGTTACCGGTCACGCCGACGAGTTGCACGGAAGGAAAGCGCTCGCCGGGGTCGAGGCGATCGAGGCGCCACGCCAACTGCGCGGCAACCGGTGTCGGTGCCACCGAACCAGTGACGTTGAACTCCAGTTCTGGATTGTTCAGTTGCAATCCATCGAGCAGCACCATTTCATTTTCCCATCGCAGCGCGAGCGTTGCGGTGGTGTCGGGCAACTCCGGATAGCTGGCGACGAGTGAAGCGTCGAGTACCACCGCCTCCGGTGTGCCGCTGGCATCGAGGCGGACGTCGGCAAGACCAGCGCCCTCCACGCCCCAGACGACGAGGTCGATGGCGGAGGCTTCGTTGTGCAGGTCGAAGCGCAACGTCTGGCCTTCGAACATGCCGGGTTCGAGCGTGCCGGTGCTGAGCAACTGCTGCGGCGCCTGGAGACGGTGTTCGAGCGCGAGTTCGTCGAGCGAGCCGGTGACGTTCAGCACGCCGCGATAGTCGAGCCCTGCCACGGCGGTACGCCAGTCGAGATCGAGCTGGGCGAGAAAGTCGGAGTCCAGGCGCAGCGCGCCACTTACGCCATGCGGTTGCCAGCCCCAAGTGAGGCCGTCCAGCACCAGGGCCGATTCGTCGAGCCGTGCAGAAAAACGCAGGACGTCGGTGCCGATCTGCGTTTCGCCCACACTGAAGTCGACGTTGGCGACCGATACGGCATCGACGTGGATGGCTACCGGCAAGCCGAAGAGCTGCTCGCGCAGCCGTTCGTGCGTGAGCGGTTCACCGGGCGGCTCCGGTTCCGAATCAGTGCCGGGAACGAAGGTGCCGCTCACTCCCTGCACGTCGATGCGGTCTACCTGCAGGCGCCCTCCGAACAACAGCCAGGGCCGCCACTGCAGGGTGAACTGACGAATCTGCAGATTCAGCGCACTGCCGTTCTCGCCCTGCTGCTGCACCCGCAGATTCTGCAGTTGCACGCGCTCCATCAACCGGCCTTCCACCAGGTCGCCGAAAAGCGGTACGCCGGCACTGGTCGAGATCGCCTGCGCGAAGCGCCACACGTAACGGGCGCCGAAATTGGTGGATACGGCGAGCAGCAGCGCCAACACCAGCGCCGCCAGCAAGGTGGCGACGCTCGTCAGACTCCATTTGGCCCAGCGCGGCAAAGGCTTCATAGGTCGGGGCCCATCGTGACGTGGATGCGGAAGGCATCGTCGCTATTGAAAGGGTGGGCGATGTCGATGCGGATCGGACCCACCGGCGACAACCAGCGCACGCCGAAGCCGACGCTGCGCATGAAGTCGAAGTCGTCCGGGTTGTTGAACGCGTTACCAGCGTCGGCGAATACCGCCACACGCCAGTTGCTGCGCACGAGATAGTCGAACTCCACGCTGCCCACCGTCAGGTTGCGGCCACCCACTACTTCGGTGCCGTCGTCGTTGAGCGGCCCCAGTTCGCGGAAGCCATAGCCGCGGATGCTCTGGTCACCGCCCGTGAAGTAACGCAGCGAGGCCGGCAGGTCCTCGACGCTGTCGATCCAGGTCGTACCACTTTCCACACGCGCCAGTAATCTCAGATCGCCGAGGCTGTGGATGTATTTCGCCGAGGCATAGAGCTGAACCAAGGTGGTGTCGGACAGGAAGTCGTCGCTCGCCGCACGCACCGAGCCGAACAGCTTCCAGCCGCGCCGCGGATTGATGAGGTCGTCGGCGCGGGTCTTGCCCAGGCTCAAACCGGGCATCAGGAGCAAAGAGGTCTCACGCTCGGTGCCCACCGAGTAGTCGTCGCGCTGGAGTTCGAGGAAGGCGCTCTGCTGCCAACCGCTTTCGGTTTCGTTGGTCACCGTGGCGGCCGCCACCAGCCTTCTACTGGTGTAGGCGTCGGTGTCTTCCACCGTATAGCCGGAGGACAGCTCCAGCTTCTGCGCGTATTCGTACTGGAGCGGGATGGCATAACTGCCGCCCAACTGCGAGCGCACCGGCGACAGCGAGATCTCGCCCTTGGCCGTGTGGCCCCAGCGGTTCACGTAGCGGTTCTCGTAGGCCACGCGGGCACGGGGACCGATGTCGGTGGAAAAGCCCAGACCTCCGCTCCAGGCGTGGCGGGGGCGCAGGGTCAGATCCACGTCCACCGGGATGGCGAAGTTCTCGGTGCGGTCGAGGCCCGGATTCACCCGCACGCGCTGGAAGAACTGGCTTGCCTGCAGCCGGCTACTCAGCGCCGCCAGTTCCGAGCTCGAATAGGGATCGCCCTCCTCGACTTCCATCATCTCGCGCACCATGTCGGGATCCAGCGGCCCCTGCCCGCTGAAGGAAATCGCGCCGAAGTGATAGCGGGCGCCGGGATTGAAGCTCAGGTTCACTTCGGCGCTGTTCGTCGCCAGATCGACCGAGATCTCGCTACGATCGAAGCGTGCATCGAAATAGCCCTCGTCCGCCGCGCGGCCGCTGAGAGCACTCTTGAGGTCTTCATAGCGGCCGTGGTGCAGGGGCTGACCACTTTGCAGGTTGGCGGCGCTCAGATCCGGCGCGAAAAGGGCCTGGGTGGCGGCATCGCCAAGGATCTGGATGTTCACCTCGCCCAGCAGCACCTGGGGGCCGGGGTCGAGACTGACCTCCAGCTGCCAGCACCCCCCTTCGGAGGTCGGATTCACTTGCAGGTTATAAGTCGGTTGATAGTAGCCGAGGGCCTGGAGGGCTTGTTCGAGCTGGGTGCGGGCCTGGGGAAGCTGGCGCCGCACGCGCGGCAGGGGTTCGTCGCAGCCAAGACGGGTGAGCTGGACGTGAGCATTGATGTTCTGGGCCAGCTCGGGGGCCAAGTCCGGAGGTAAGACCAGTATCGGATTGGCTTGTGCGCTCGACGGTCCCGGGGTGAGGCAACTCATCGACAGCAGGACCGGCGCCATCCGCTGGCGGGCAAAAGTCCGCAAATTCACTCTATCTCCGCACAACTATCGGCTTACGGCCTCAATTCATCCATCCTGCGTAGTGTTTGACCGCAGGAAGCCGTATACTGCCGCCCCACGCCGACACCCACCCCAATTGTTGGCATTTGACTGAAGTTCCCGGCAGTTCTTTACAAGCTGCGGGAGATTTCTGAGAACGAGAACCCATCCGGAATCCCCTACCCCTATGGCATCGCTGCTCGTCATCAACGGCCCCAACCTCAACCTGTTGGGCAGCCGGGAACCCGAGGTCTATGGCCATCAAACGCTAGCGGATATTAACGCACGGCTTCTGCAAATCGCCAAAGACGCAGGTCACCATTTGCAGTTCATCCAAAGCAATGCGGAATCGGAACTGATCGATCGCATCCATGCCGCCAAACGGGAAGGGATCGACTTCATCATCATCAATCCGGCCGCCTTCACCCACACCAGCATCGCCCTGCGCGACGCCCTGGCCGGGGTGGAGATTCCGTTCATCGAAGTGCACCTGTCGAACGTGTACGCGCGCGAACCGTTCCGACATCACTCTTATTTCTCCGACCTGGCGATGGGCACCATCGTCGGTCTGGGCGCGCAGGGCTATGAACTGGCACTGACCGCAGCCATCTCGCGGCTCGCCCGCTGAAACGCTTTACCTTTTTTCAACCCAGAGGTCATTCATGGACATCCGAAAAGTCAAAAAACTCATCGAGCTCCTGGAAGAATCCAACGTAGCGGAAATCGAGATCCGTGAAGGCGAAGAAGCCGTCCGCATCAGCCGCAACTACACCGGCGCCGCCGTGAGCGTTCCCCAGCAGTTCTATGCCCAGCCGGCCCCTGTCGCAGCAGCCCCCGCTGCAGCGCCCTCCGCAGCCAATACCGCTTCCGCCGTGGAAGCCGCGGCCCCGATGTACAAGGGTGAGCCCGTCAAATCGCCGATGGTCGGCACCTTCTACCGTTCGCCCGCGCCGGGTGCCCGTCCCTTCGTGGAAGTGGGCCAGCAGGTGAAGGCCACCGACGTGGTCTGCATTGTCGAAGCCATGAAGATGATGAACCAGATCGAAGCCGGCCGCGCCGGCGTGGTCGAAGCCATCCTGGTGGAAGACGGTCAGCCGGTGGAATACGACCAGCCGCTCATCATCATTGCCTAACGCCAACGCGAGCCGAATCCCCATGCTAGAAAAAGTGCTCATCGCCAATCGCGGCGAAATCGCCCTGCGCATTTTGCGGGCCTGCAAGGAGTTGGGCATCAAGACCGTCGCCGCCCACTCCACCGCCGACCGTACCTTGATGCACGTCCGCCTGGCGGATGAATCGGTCTGCATCGGTCCGCCGAGTTCGCTGGAAAGCTACCTGAACATCCCGGCCATCATCAGCGCCATGGAAATCACCGGCGCCGACGCCGTGCATCCCGGCTATGGCTTCCTGTCGGAAAACGCCAACTTCGCCGAACAGGTGGAGAAAAGCGGCTTCATCTTCATCGGCCCGCGCCCGGAGACCATCCGCGCGATGGGTGACAAGGTATCCGCCATCGAAGTGATGAAGAAGGCCGGCGTACCGACCGTGCCCGGTTCGGACGGTCCGATCACCGACGACAACGAGCGCACCCTCGAGATCGCGCGCAAGATCGGCTACCCGATCATGATCAAGGCAGCCGCCGGTGGCGGTGGCCGTGGCATGCGCGTGGTGCACAAGGAAGAGGATCTGTTGAAGTCCATCCAGGTCACCCAGAGCGAAGCCGGCAGCTATTTCGGCAGCAACGTGGTGTACATGGAGAAATTCCTCGACAACCCGCGTCACGTCGAAATCCAGGTGATCGGTGACGGTGAAGGCAATGCCATCTGCCTCGGCGACCGCGACTGCTCCATGCAGCGCCGCCACCAGAAAGTGGTGGAAGAAGCACCGGCTCCGGGCATTCCCGACGACGTGCGCGCCGAGATCACCGCTGCCTGTATCAAGGCCTGCGAACAGCTCAAGTATCGCGGTGCCGGCACGCTGGAATTCCTGTATCAGGATGGCCGCTTCTACTTCATCGAGATGAACACCCGCGTGCAGGTGGAGCATCCGGTGACGGAACGTGTGACCGGCATCGACATCGTGAAGGAACAGCTGCGCATCGCCGCGGGTCTGGGCCTGTCGGTGAAACAGGAAGACATCCGCATCACCGGTCACGCCATCGAGTGCCGCATCAACGCCGAAGATCCCGTCACCTTCATGCCGAGCCCGGGCAAGATCCAGCTCTATCACGCGCCGGGTGGCAACGGTATCCGCGTCGATTCGCACATCTACAGCGGCTACACCGTACCGCCCTACTACGATTCGCTCATCGCCAAGCTGATCAGCCACGGCCCGACCCGTGATGCGGCCATCGGCCGTATGCAGAATGCGCTGGAAGAAATGGTGGTGGACGGCATCAAGACCAACATTCCGCTGCAGGCCGACATCATGCGTGATCCCGGCTTCCGCGAAGGTGGAATGAACATTCACTATCTGGAAAAGCTGCTCAAGCAGAAGTCCGGTAAGGACCAGGCCCACTGATGAGCTGGCTGCAGTTGGAGCTGCGCTGCGCACGCGAAGAGGCAGAAGCCTTCGAAGAGCTGCTGCTGAACGCGGGCGCAGTATCCGTGACCTTGCGCGACGCCGAGGACGAACCTCTGTTCGAGCCCGGCGTCGGCGAGACTCCCCTGTGGAGTGAAGTACTCGTCGTAGGTCTCTTCCCCGCCGATGCGGATCAGACGGCGCTGGAGCTGCAATTGCATGCGCTGTCTCGCATGCCGCTGCCGCCACTCAGCTGGGAACGCCTGCCCGAGCAGGACTGGGTGCGCGCCTGGCTCGACGACTTCAAACCGATGCGCTTCGGCGAGCGACTTTGGGTGTGTCCGAGCTGGTGGCACAACGGCGGCGCGCCCGATCTGCCGGAGGGTGAATGGCAACCCTCTGCCGAAGACACTGCGGCCTGGGCCGAACGCAATCGCGAACTGCTCGATGCCATGTCCGCACCCGATGCCATCGTGCTCAAGCTCGATCCAGGGCTCGCCTTCGGCACCGGCACGCATCCGACCACCGCACTTTGCCTGCGTTGGCTCGATGCACATCCGCCGCAGGGTCAGACCGTGATCGACTACGGCTGCGGTTCCGGCATTCTCGGCATCGCCGCACTCCTGCTCGGCGCGAAGCAGGCCCATGGCGTAGACCTCGATCCGCAGGCACTGCACGCCACCGCCGAGAACTGCGGCAAGAACGCGATCGACCCGGCGCGTTTTCCGATCCATCTGCCGCAGGACTTTGCCGCCGCCGTCACACGTGAAAGCGCCGACGGCGTGCTCGCCAACATCCTCGCCGGTACTTTGATCGAGCTCGCGCCCGATCTCTGTGGACTTGCGAAAAGCGGTGGTTGGCTGCTGCTGTCGGGCATTCTGCGCGAGCAGGCCGATGCGGTGATCGATCGCTTCCGCCCCTGGTGCCGCGACTTCGAAGTGGCCACCGAAGGGGATTGGGTCAGCATCAGCGCCACGCGCATCTAGCGTGGCGTTTCCCCCCTGTTTCATTTCTCCATCTGAGCGTGCGCTGCTTGGCAAAACGGACGTTACACATTCGTTTGGAAGTTCGAGCGGATCACACGCACGACGCTTAGTGCATGGCCGCGCGAACGCTTTGCGTTACCATTCGCACCTCGTTTCATCCCCTCGCCTGCGACAGGTCGTTACGTCATGGCTTCTTCCTTGCTCACCCAGTGTCCCCACTGCCAAACCAGCTTTCGTGTTACCCGCAGCCAATTGGCCGTAGCCGAAGGTCAGGTGCGCTGCGGCTCGTGCCTGGGCGTGTTTTCCGCCCGTGACAACGAAATCCGCGTGAAACCGCCGCAGCCGCCCTTGCTCGATCAGCCACTGAGCAAGGAAGAGCTCTACGCCGCTGCTCTTGCCACTGACGAGGAAGAGGATGAATCCGATTCCGAAGCCGTCGAGGCGTCCGACGCCGGCGACGAAGAAAACGCCGAATACATCGAATACGAAGATGCGCCGCCGGCACGCGAGCGCACGGGCTCCTGGCTCGACTACGACGAAGATGAATTCGAGTACGAAGACGAGGTGGTGGAAGACGACCACGCTTCCCATCGCAACGTCGAAGACGAGGATGAGGCAGAACAAGACGTAGAAGAGGAAATCCACGAGGAATACGTCGACGGAGACGAGCAAGAAGCAATCGCGGAAGCTCGCGAGGAATCCTTCGAAGAATATGCCGACGCAGTCGATGAATACGCAGACGAACCCACGCTGCGCGAACCCACCTTGAATCTCGACGACGAACCGAGCTTCAGTGCCGCGCGCGATGAAGATCGCGACGATCCGCTCTTCGCCGACGACGATCAGCTCGAACCCGGTTTTTCTGCCACGGACGATGACGACGGCGGCGACTATCGCGCCGTGCGTGCCCGCTATGTGCGCCAGGAGCAGGAAGACAAGCGCCAGGTGCGTCGTTACGTGGAAGAGCTCGAGGATGACGAAGCGCTGGACGAACTCGACCCACGCTCACTCGACTATCTCGACGAAGAGCCCCTGCACATCGCCCCGCCGCCGCAACCGCGCCGGTTCTGGCGCAATCTGCTGCTCGGTCTCGGCAGCATCGTGTTGCTCGGTGCACTGGTGCTGCAGTTCATCGCCGCCAATATCGAGGACTTCGACGACAGCGCGCGCTTCGCGCTGATCAAGCCCTTCGTCTGCGCACTGATCGACTGCCCCGAAGAAGTGGTGCAGATGCCCACCACCCTGATCACGGAACAGCTCGTGGTGCGCGCACATCCGACCATGCGTGACGCACTGGAAGTCACCGCCGTGCTGCGCAACAACGGCGCTGCCACGCAGCCGTTGCCGGGGCTCGAACTGATCTTCCGCAATGCGCAGGAGGAAATCGTCGCCAGCCGCGTGTTCACGCCGGAGCAATATCTGCCGGTGGAACTGCGTACCGCTACGACCCTGCCCTCGCAGAGTTCGGTGCAGGTGAAGTTGGAGCTGGCCCACCCGGGTCCGGACGCACTCAACTACGAGCTCGTTTTCCAACCGGTGTCAAAGTCCGGCCGCCGTTGAAACGGCCGCCGGGCGTGACTGCCTGGGCCATCCCAGGTACCATGAGCGCCTGTTTTTTCCCGACTTTTTGCCCCTTCTCCCGTGCTGCAGATCGGCCCCTACACTTTGGCTTCGAACGTGGTGCTGGCGCCGATGGCCGGCATCAGCGACAAGCCATTCCGTCTCTTGTGTCGCCAATTCGGGGCGGCGCTGACGGCCACGGAAATGCTGAGCGCCACCCTGCAGTTGCAACGTCCCGACCACAATCGCTGGCGCGGCGCCCATCGTGACGAAGCCGAGCCCCGTGTAGTGCAGATCGCCGGTGCCGATCCGGCCACGATGGCCGAAGCCGCGCGCATCAACGTCGCGCACGGTGCCCAGATCATCGACATCAACATGGGCTGCCCGGTGAAGAAGATCCTGAAACAGGCCGCCGGTTCCGCGCTTCTGCGCGACGAACCGCTGGTCGAGCGCATCCTGCGTGCGGTGGTCGAGGCGGTGGAAGTGCCGGTGACACTCAAGATCCGTACCGGTTGGAGCCCCGAACATCGCAATGGCGTCACCATCGCCCGCCTCGCCGAAGACTGCGGCATCGCCGCACTCGCCGTTCACGGCCGCACCCGCGCCGATCTTTTCAACGGCCATGCCGAATACGACACCATCGCCGCCATCAAGCAGGCAGTGTCGATTCCCGTGTTCGCCAATGGCGACATCGACTCGCCCCAGAAAGCGCGCGAAGTACTCGATTACACGCAGGCCGACGGCGTGATGATCGGCCGTGCCGCACGTGGCCAGCCCTGGATTTTCCGCGACATTCAGCACTACCTGCGTCATGGCCGTCAGCCAGAACCCTTGCCGCTCGCGCGCATCGAAGCCTTGGTGTTCGAACACGTGCGCGCGATTCATGCCTTCTACGGCACGTATCTCGGCCTCGGCTTCGCACGCAAGCACGTCGCCTGGTATCTCGAAAACTATCCAGGTGCGCGTGAATTCCGCAGCACGTTCAATGCGCTGCAGAGCGCCAATGAGCAACTCGATGCGCTCGCCGCTTTCTTCGCAACGCTGCAACAACGTGAGGACGCCGCGTGAAACCCAACAAGGTTCCCGCTGCTTCCACTTCTCCCGTGTCCGCCACCACGCTGCCGCCCGTGCAGGCGCAAACCCTGCGCCACGCCGTCACGCAGGCGCTCAATGCCTATCTCTCCAACGTGGACGAGGAGTTCATTCGTGACTTCTACGCCACCGTGATGGCCGAAGTGGAGCAACCGCTGCTCGCCGCCGTGATGCAGAAGGCGCGCAGCAATCAGAGTCGTGCGGCGCTGATGCTTGGCCTCAATCGCGCCACGCTGCGCAAAAAACTTCGTCAATATCAAATGCTGGACTAAGCCACATGAGTCTTCACCCTGCCCCTGGCAACCCCGACCCCACCCCCGTACGCCGCGCGCTGCTGAGCGTGTCGGACAAAAACGGCATCGCCGATTTCGCACGCAAGCTGAGCGCACTCGGCGTCGAACTGCTGTCCACCGGCGGCACCTACAAACTGCTGCGTGATGCCGGCATTCCCGTGATCGAAGTCGGCGAATGGACCGGCTTCCCCGAGATCATGGATGGCCGCGTGAAGACGCTGCATCCGAAGGTGCACGGCGGCATCCTCGGCCGTCGCAGTCTCGATCAGGAAGTGATGGCCGCACACGACATTCCGCCGATCGACATGGTGGTGGTGAATCTCTATCCCTTCGAAGCCACGGTGGCGCGGCCGAACTGCACACTGGAAGAAGCGATCGAGAACATCGACATCGGTGGCCCGACCATGCTGCGAGCCGCTGCGAAGAACCACGCCTGGGTAACCGTCGTGGTCGACCCTTCGAGCTATCCGCAGATCATTCGCGAGCTGCAGGAAAACGACGGCGCCATCACCGCCGCCACGCGTTTCGAACTCGCGCTCGCCACCTTCGAACACACGGCACGCTATGACGGCGCCATCGCCAACTATCTCGGCCGCCGCGTCGGCGCCACTTCGCATTTTCCGCGCACCTGGAACAGCCAGTTCCGTCTCAAACAGGGCCTGCGCTACGGCGAGAACCCGCATCAGGAAGCGGCCTTCTACGTCGAACACGAAATCACCGACGCCAGCGTGGCGAGCTCGATCCAGCTGCAGGGCAAGGAGCTGTCCTTCAACAACATTGCCGACACCGATGCTGCGCTCGAATGTGTGAAGACCTTCAGCGAGCCGGCCTGTGTGATCGTCAAACACGCCAACCCCTGCGGTGTGGCCGTGGCCGAGTCGCCGCTCAAAGCCTATGAACGCGCCTACGCCACCGATCCCACTTCCGCCTTCGGCGGCATCATCGCCTTCAACCGCGAGCTCGATGCGGAAACCGCCGAAGCCATCATCAGTCGGCAGTTCGCCGAAGTGATCGTGGCGCCAGCCGTCAGCGATGCCGCACGTGCGGTGCTGGCAAAGAAGGAAAACCTGCGGCTTCTGAGCTGCGGTGCCCTGCCGCAGCGTCCGGCACCGGCCTGGGACTACAAGAAGGTCAACGGTGGTTTACTAGTGCAGACGCTCGATCAGGGTCTGATCACCGCCAACGATCTCAAGGTCGTCACCAAGCGCGCGCCTACCGAGGCCGAACTGCGCGATCTCCTCTTCGCGTGGAAGGTGGTGAAGTTCGTCAAATCCAACGCCATCGTCTATTGCCGTGATGGCCAGACCATCGGCATCGGCGCCGGTCAGATGAGCCGCGTCTACAGCGCGCGCATCGCCGCCATCAAGGCAGCCGACGCGAGTCTCGAAGTGAAGGGCTCGGTGATGGCTTCCGACGCCTTCTTCCCCTTCCGCGACGGCATCGATGCTGCGGCAGAAATCGGTGTCACCGCAGTGATCCATCCCGGTGGTTCGCTGCGCGACGACGAAGTGATCGCCGCCGCCGATGAAGCGAACATCGCGATGGTGTTTACCGGCATGCGTCATTTCCGCCACTGAGCAAAGCTCGGGCCTCAAGCAAGTTTGGAGATGCAATGAAAGTCATGATCATCGGCAGCGGCGGGCGCGAACACGCACTTGCCTTCAAAGCTGCCAGCTCACCGCGTGTGGAACAGGTCTTCGTCGTGCCCGGCAATGCCGGCACCGCACGCGAAGCGAAGGTGCAGAACGTCGCGCTGGACATAAGCGACTTCGATGCGCTGAGCCGTTTCGCGCGTGAACAGAACATCGCGCTCACCATCGTCGGCCCGGAAGCGCCGCTCGTCGACGGCATCGTCGATTACTTCCAGGCGCAGAACCTCGCCTGCTTCGGTCCGCGCAAGGGTGCCGCACAGCTCGAAGGTTCCAAGGCCTTCACCAAGGACTTCCTCGCGCGTCACAACATTCCCACCGCCGCCTATCGCAACTTCACCGAAGTCGAACCGGCTCTGGAGTACCTGCGCACGCAATCTTTGCCGATCGTGATCAAGGCCGATGGTCTTGCTGCCGGCAAGGGCGTGATCATCGCGCAGACGCTGGAAGAAGCCGAAGCCACCGTGCGTGACATGCTCTCGGGCAACAGCTTCGGCAAGGCCGGTCATCGTGTGGTGATCGAAGAATTCATGGTTGGTGAGGAAGCGAGCTTCATCGCCCTCGTCGACGGCAAGACGGCCCTGCCCTTCGCCACGTCGCAGGATCACAAGGCGCGCGACGAAGGCGACAAGGGTCCGAACACCGGCGGCATGGGTGCCTATTCGCCGGCCCCCGTGGTCACGACGCAAGTGCATGAGCGCATCATGAACGAGGTGATCTATCCGACCGTGCGCGGCATGGCGATGGAAGGCAACACCTATGTCGGTTTCCTCTATGCCGGTCTGATGATCACGCCCGACGGCACGCCCAAGGTGGTGGAATTCAACTGCCGTTTCGGCGATCCCGAAGCACAGCCGGTAATGCTGCGTCTGCAGACCGACCTCATCGATCTCGTCGAGGCCGCACTCGCCGGCACTCTGGACCAGCAGGACATCAGCTTCGATCCGCGCGCCGCGCTCGGCGTGGTGCTGACCGCAGGTGGTTATCCGGATACCTATGCGAAGGGTGCCGTGATCAGCGGTCTCGATCTGCCCGGCCCCGATGGCAGCAAACTCTTCCACGCCGGCACCAAGCTCGATAATGGCAAGGTCGTGACCAATGGCGGTCGCGTGCTCTGCGCCACCGCGCTCGGCAACACGGTGTCGGAAGCGGCGCAGAAAGCCTACGAACTTGCTGCCAACATCAGCTGGGACAATCTCTACTATCGTCGCGACATCGGTTGGCGCGCGATTGCACGGGAACAACAGAACTGAGTGGTGAAGACCATGCGAGCCAGCGACAGATCCTTCAGTGGTTTCGACAAACTGGTGCTCAATCTCGATCAGGCACTGCGTACGCTGGTGCCTGGCAGCACGGCAGCGCAACGGCCCAATCCAGCCGAAGCGCAGGAAGCGACTTCATTGGAGGGTGCTGCCGCCGAACACGCCGCGGGTCTGATGCGCATCAATCACACCGGCGAAATCTGTGCGCAGGCGCTCTATCAAGGTCAGGCGCTCACCGCGCGTTTGCCGCAGGTGCGTGCAAGCATGGAGCAGGCAGCGCGTGAGGAAAGCGATCATCTCGCCTGGTGTGAAAGTCGACTGAAGGAACTCGGGAGTCGCCCGAGCCTGCTCAATCCACTGTGGTACGGCATGAGCTTCGGGCTCGGCGCCGTTGCCGGCCTCGCCGGCGACAAGTGGAGCCTGGGCTTCGTGGCGGAAACTGAAAACCAGGTATGCGAACACCTGCGTGATCATCTACAGCGTTTGCCCGAGAGCGATCAGCGCAGCAAGGCGATCCTGCAGCAGATGCTGGTGGATGAAGGCAAGCACCAAACACAGGCGAAGGCTGCAGGCGGCGCCGAGCTGCCGTTACCCGTGAAAGGGCTCATGGCGGCGATGGCGCGCGTGATGAAGACCACCGTCTATCGCATCTGACCCAATAAAAAAGGCGCGCCACTGGCGCGCCTTTTCGTTCCTATCCGCTCGTTCAATTAAGCTCGTCGTCGGGCCAGAACTTCGTACCCTTCACTGTGGCCTGCAAGGCTAGACCGGATTCGGTGAGCTGATAAACGGTGATGTTCTCGAGATGGAGCTCACCACCGACGGCAACACCCTTGTCACTGGCGACGGCTGCGGCATCGGCCTGAGCACCTACCGCCACACCGTATTCCATGAAACGCTGCAACGCGTCTTCATTGTGGAACACCATGATGATGCGGAAGTCCTTCACACCGAGACCGAAGCCCACACCGACTTCCCCCATTTTCAGATAGGTATCGGCGCCGGTGCGATTGTCGCGCACGATGCCGTAACCACCACCGAAGCTCGCCAGCACGACGTTGACGTTGGCATTGCTGAATACGGCATAGCCCACGGCGTCTTCGATCTGCTGTTTCACATCGGGTTTTTCCTGGTAGAGCTCTGCCAGTACTTCACTACGCATGTCCTGTACTGCAGCGCGTTTCTCTTCCACCGTTTCGGCCTGCGACAGACTCGTTGCAACGGCCAACACGACACCACACAACCACCGCGTTTGCATCCTGGTAAACATGATTCCTCCTTAAGCTCTGGTTTGACCGCTGCCAGCCTCATGAGCTGAACACGGTATTCGGGACTCGAAAACTGCAGTCAAAGTGGCTTGAGCAAGGCCCATGCCAGTGCTTTGGCATTACTGCAACTCAGCAGAAATGCTCAGGAAATTGCTCGGTTCTCATGTGCGACTCAGCAGTAGCACATGCAAAAACTTCCTGGTGGCGGGTAAAGATTACGGAGGAGCTGGAGAGGAAACGCCGACCATGTCGCGATGGCCGGCGCGCGATTCAGGCTTCGAGCACTTCGAAGTCGTGAGTGATTTCGACGCCGGCCTTACCGAGCATGATCGAGGCCGAGCAGTACTTTTCGGCGGAAAGGTGAACCGCTCGTTCGACGCGCGCGGGATCGAGGTTCTTGCCGGTGACGACGAAGTGCAGATGAATCTTCTCGAACACGGCCGGAATGGCATCGGCGCGCACCGCGCTCAGTTCGCAGCGACAGTCGACCACGTTCTGACGCGCCTTGGTGAGAATGTTCATCACGTCGAAGGCGGAGCAGCCGCCCACGCCGAGCAGCAGCATTTCCATCGGGCGCACGCCCATGTTGCGGCCGCCTGCATCGGGAGGTCCGTCCATCACCACGGTGTGCCCGGAACCGGATTCGCCGAGAAACATGGCGCCATCCACCCATTTGATCGTTGCTTTCATGCTGCTGAAGCTCCTACGGAAAAATGGCGCGAATTATCCCACAAATGCGCAGGCAGCGACCTCGCGTCCAATGCAGCGCGCACCACCGCGCATAAAGTAGCGCCATATTTGCGCACAACGGTGCAAAGACCTACACCTAATTGGCTAAGCATTCCCGACACTATGCCGCGCCGCTCGCGGAACGAATTTCTCGAAATAGAACACAACCAGCCAATTGTGATATACATCGCCCCTCATAAAGAGAGGACCGACGAGGTTTCTGCATGGCCCTGATGGCGATCACTCCCCACATTCGTGACCTGGACAATTTCCTCAGCCACGCGCATCGCCGGAAATATCCCAACAAGACCACCATCATCCACGAAGGCGATAAGTGCGAGACCCTCTACTACATCATCAGCGGTTCGGTTTCCGTCATCCTCGAGGATGAAGAGGGTAAAGAGGCTGTAATCACCTACCTCAATCCTGGCGACTTCTTCGGTGAGATGGGCTTGTTCGAAAGCCAGGAATCCCGCAGTGCCTGCGTCCGCACCAAGACCGAGTGCGAAATCGCGGAAATTTCCTACCAGGCCTTCAACGCGTACACGCGTCAGCATCCCGAAATTCTCTACACGATCGGCCAACAGATGGCCCATCGTCTTCGCAGCACCACCAAGCGTGTCGCCGACCTGAGCTTCCTCGACGTCACCGGCCGCATCGCCAGCATCCTGCTGGAACTCAGCAAACAGCCCGATGCCATGACCCATCCCGACGGCATGCAGATCAAGATCACGCGCCAGGAACTCGGACGCATCGTGAACTGTTCGCGCGAGATGGCAGGCCGCGTGCTGAAGGATCTCGAGGATCAGGGATTGATCGAAGTGCACGGCAAGACCATCGTCGTGTACGGCACGCGCTGATTACCGCAGCAGGAAATTCAGAAGTTCAGAAAAGCACCAGGATCCAGACCAGGCCCGCCGTGAGGATGCTCACCAGCACCGCGGCGGAGCCGAGATCCTTGGCCCTGCCAGAAAGCTCGTGGTGTTCGTGACCGATACGATCCACCACCGCCTCGATGCTCGAATTGAGCAACTCCACGATCAGAACCAGCAATACGGAGCCGGCCAACAAGGCCTTTTCGGCGCCGTCATATCCCAGATAGAGACCGAGTGGTACCGCCACGATCGCGGCCAGCACTTCCTGACGAAAGGCGGCTTCGTGACGCCAGCAGGCACGCAGTCCCTGTCGCGCATGGCCGATGGCAGCCACGATGCGTGCGAGACCGCGTCCGCCGGGTTTAGCCATTGAAGAAGAGCTCTTGCAGTTTGAGGCCGGGATTGCCGGCGCGCATGAAGGACTCGCCGACGAGGAAGCCGTACACGCCGTGCTGCATCATTTCTTCCACGTCCTCGCGCGCGACGATGCCGCTTTCGGTGATCACCGTGGTGCCAGGGGGCAGGAAGTCCAGCAGACGATAGGTGACATTGAGGCTGGTCTTGAAGGTGTGCAGATCACGGTTGTTGATGCCGACGAGACGCGACTGCAACACGAGCGCACGCTCGAGTTCGGCCTGGTTGTGCACTTCCACCAGCACGTCGAGCTGCTGCTCCTTGGCCGTGTCGAAGAGCTCCTTCATCTGCACGTCGTCGAGCGCGGCGGCGATGAGCAGCACGCAATCGGCGCCGAGCGCGCGCGATTCCACGATCTGATAGGGATCGATCATGAAGTCCTTGCGCAGCGCCGGCAGGTTGCAGGCCTCACGCGCCTGCTGCAGGAACTTGTCGCTGCCCTGGAAGAAGTCGACGTCGGTGAGCACCGACAGACAGGTGGCGCCGTGCTCGGCGTAATTGAGCGCGATCGCAGAGGGATCGAAGTCCTTGCGGATGAGTCCCTTGCTCGGCGAGGCTTTCTTGATCTCGGCGATCACGGCGGGACGCTTGTGATTGATCTGTTTCTCGAGTGCGGCGGCAAAGCCGCGGCAAGGCGGCTGCGCGGCGGCATCGCTCAAGAGATCGGCGAGCGAGCGCTGGGCACGACGTTCACTTACTTCCTCACGTTTGCGCGCAAGGATCTTGTCGAGAATGGTGCTGTCTTCTTGTTGCTGCATTACTGCTTACCGCGGAGCGTGCCGCTCAGGTCCTATCGAGAAAATTCCGCAACAGCTGATGGCCGTGCTCAGTGAGGATGGATTCGGGGTGGAACTGCACACCTTCGATGTCGTAGGTCTTGTGCCGTACCCCCATGATCTCTTCGATGCTGCCGTCTTCATTCTGGGTCCACGCCGTGACCTCGAGGCAATCGGGCAAGGTTTCCTGTTCGATCACCAGCGAGTGATAGCGCGTGGCGTCGTAGGGCGAGGGCAGTCCCTTGAACACCCCTTCACCCCGATGATGGATGGCGGACAGCTTGCCGTGCATCACGCGCTTGGCGCGGATGATGCGGCCGCCGAAGGCCTCGCCGATGCTCTGATGCCCGAGGCATACGCCCAACAGCGGAATCTTGCCGGCGAAATGTTTGATGACCGGCACAGAAATGCCGGCTTCTTTGGGCGTGCACGGGCCAGGTGAAATCACGATCTGACGCGGCGCCATGCGCTCGATGTCTTCCAACGTGATCTCGTCGTTGCGATACACGCGGATGTCAGCCCCCAGCTCGCCGAAGTACTGCACGAGGTTGTAGGTAAAGGAATCGTAGTTGTCGATCATCAACAGCATCAGTGGGGCCTCACAATCCTGACTCCGCCAATTTCACGGCATGGAACATGGCGCGCGCCTTGTTCATGGTTTCGTCCCACTCCGAACGTGGCACCGAATCGGCCACGATGCCCGCACCGGCTTCTATGTACAGGGTGGAGTCCTTGATCACGGCAGTGCGGATGGCGATGGCCATGTCCATGTTGCCGTTCCAGGACAGATAACCCATGGCGCCGCCGTAGATGCCGCGCTTGACCGGTTCGAATTCGTCGATGATTTCCATCGCGCGCACCTTGGGTGCACCGCTCAGCGTGCCGACCGGCAGCGTGGCCTTGAGCACGTCGAGTGCCGTGCGGCCTTCCGCCAACTCGCTTTCCACGGTGGAGGCGATGTGCATCACGTGCGAGTAGCGCTCCACGAACATGCGCTTGGGCACGTGCACCGAACCGATCTTGCTGACGCGGCCGGAATCGTTGCGGCTGAGGTCGATCAGCATCAGGTGCTCGGCAATCTCCTTGGCGTCGGCGAGCAGCTCCTGCTCAAGCGCAAGATCTTCTTCTTCAGTGCGGCCGCGGCGGCGCGTGCCAGCGAGAGGGCGCACCGTGATGTGGCCGTCTTCCACACGCGCCAGGATCTCCGGCGAGGCGCTGACGATGTGGAAGTCCTGCATGTCCATGAACACCATGTACGGCGAAGGGTTCAGCTGACGCAGTGCGCGATAGAGGTTCAGGGGCGCGCCGTGGAACGGCAGGCTCATGCGCTGAGCGAGCACCACCTGCATCACGTCGCCGGCGGCGATGTATTCCTTGATGCGCTCAACCGCATGTTCGAATTTTTCCTGGCCGAAGCTGGAGACGAAGTCGGCTTCGCTCACTTCGCGGAAACCGGTGCGCTGCGGGAATTGCGCGCGCGACTGCAGCTGCGCTTCGAGCGCATCGAGCTGCGCTTGCGCGGCGTCGTAGGATCCTTCGACGCCGGGATCGGCGTAGACCAACAGCGTCAACGTGTTGCGCAGGTTGTCGAACACCACCACCGCCTCGGACACCATCAGCACGATGTCCGGCGTGTGCACCGTGTCGGGCGGCGTGCTGTTGGCCACGCGGTGCTCGACGTAGCGCACGGTGTCATAGCCGAAGTAGCCGACGAGGCCACCATTGAAACGCGGCAGCTGCGGCAGATCGGGAATGCGATAACGCTTCTGGAAGGATTCGATGAAGGCGAAGGGATCGTCGGTCTCGTGGCTTTCCAGCAACTGACCGTTCTGCTCGATGCGCAGCTGCTTGCCGGTGACCTTGAGCACCGTGCGGCAGGGCAGACCGATGAAGGAATAACGGCCCCATTTCTCACCGCCCTGCATCGATTCGAGGAAATAGCTGTAAGGCCCCTGCGCCAGTTTGAGGTAGACACCGAGAGGCGTATCGAGGTCGGCCAACACTTCGCGCATCACGGGGATGCGGTTGTAGCCCTGCGCGGCGAGCGCGCGGTACTGCTCCAAGGTCATAGGGACGCCAGCTCCTTGCGCATGGCGGCAATGGTGGCGACGTAGTCACCGCTGTTGAAGATGGCCGAACCCGCCACGAACATGTCGGCGCCCGCGCGCGCGATCTCGGCAATGTTGCCCACGCCCACACCGCCGTCGACCTCGAGGCGGATGTCGTAGCCGCTGGCATCGATCAGCTCACGCACCTTCGTCAGTTTGCGCAGCGTGGACGGAATGAATTTCTGGCCACCGAAGCCCGGGTTCACCGACATCAGCAGGATCACGTCGAGCTTGTCCATCACGTACTCGAGGCAGTCGATGGGCGTGGCCGGATTGAGCACGAGGCCGGCCTTGCAGCCGAGGTCGCGGATCAACTGTAACGAACGGTCGACATGGTGCGAGGCTTCGGGGTGGAAGGTGATGTACGTGGCACCGGCCTTCGCGAAATCGTTGATGAGCGCGTCGACGGGCGAGACCATCAGATGCACGTCGATCGGCGCAGTGATGCCGTATTTGCGCAGTGCCTGGCACACCATCGGACCGATGGTCAGGTTGGGCACGTAGTGGTTGTCCATCACGTCGAAATGCACGACGTCGGCACCGGCTGCGAGCACTGCATTCACCTCTTCGCCAAGACGGGCAAAGTCGGCCGAAAGGATGGAGGGAGCGATGAGGTAGGAAGGGGGCATGAGTACTGCGCTAAGTGTTTGAAAAACGCGGCGCATTGTACCGGCTTCTTGGGTTTGGCTCTAGGCAATCCGCAGCCGCCGCTGTGTTGGCGCTGCGGGCGCGGTATGATGCGCGCCGTCATCCCATCCGGGAAGCGCAGCCCCGGGAGCCTGCCCACTCCATGCCCCTTTCCGCCCTTGCTGCCGTACTGCTGGCGGCCTGCACCCACGCGCTGTGGAACTTTGCCGCCAAGAGCGCCGCCCCTTCGCGCCACTTCGTGTGGTTCTATTCCACCCTCTCTTGTCTGGTGTGGGCCCCAGTGGTGTTGTGGGTGCTCTGGACCACCCGCCCGACCTACACCTACCTGCACTGGCTGGCCCTGAGCGCCACGGCCGTCCTGCATCTCGGCTATTCCCTGATGCTGCAGGCGGGCTATCGCGCCTCGGACCTGTCGCTGGTCTACCCACTGGCGCGCGGGTCGGGACCACTGCTGTCCTTCTTCCTGGCGGTGTTGCTCCTGGACGAATCGCTGTCCTGGCTCTCGCTGACCGGCGTACTGCTGGTGGTGGCCGGGATCCTGTTGGTGTCCGGACTCCTGCAGAAGCAACACCGGGCGCCGCTGCGAGGCATTGCCTATGGGCTGGGCACCGGCTGTTTCATCGCCGCGTACACGGTCAACGACGGTTGGGCCGTGAAGGTGCTGCTGATCTCGCCCGTCATCATCGACTACTTCGGCAACTTCGTGCGGATGGTGGTGCTGGCACCCAAGGCCTGGGCGAAGCGGGATGAGATCGGCCGTGAATTCCGTCTTTATTACAAGCCGGCGCTGGTGGTGGCGGTGTTGGGACCGCTGGGCTACATGCTGGTCCTCTACGCCATGACCCTGGCGCCAGTCAGCCACGTCGCTCCGGCGCGCGAGCTCGCCACCCTGCTCGGCACCTTCCTCGGCGCGCGCCTGTTGCAGGAACGGGCCGCTCCGGCACGCATTGTCGGAGCACTCTGCATCGTGGCGGGGGTAATCAGCCTGACGCTGACTCAATGAATCTCTTTAGGAAAAGACTGAACGTGATAGGCAAGACCTTGCACAATTTCGCCCCCGGCTAGGATTGCAAAGCGCCCAGGCAGCCTCATATCCTCGTCGACACGTCCTTCGCGTCAATTTTGCGTAAGAGACGAGCAACGAAGCGCTTATTACGGAGGTACTCATGCTGCGCCTGCTGTTGTTCTTCGGCACCAACATTGCGGTGCTGATTCTTCTATCCCTGGTGTTCAACCTGCTGGGGCTGGACGGGATTCTGCAAGCCAACGGAGTGGATCTCGACCTTGGCGCGCTGCTGGTCTTCTCCGCCGTGATCGGTTTCAGCGGCTCGATCATTTCGCTGCTGATGTCCAAGTTCATGGCCAAGCAGACCATGGGGGTGCAGGTCATCACCCAGCCCCGTACGGAGTTCGAGCGCTGGCTGCTGCAGACCGTGCAGCGTCAGGCTGAAGCCGCCGGCATCAAGATGCCGGAAGTGGGTGTGTTCAATCAGGCCTCGCCCAACGCCTTCGCCACCGGCTGGAACAAGAACGACGCGCTGGTCGCCGTCAGCACCGGCCTCGTGCAGCACATGAACCGCGACGAGATCGAGGCCGTGCTCGGCCACGAGATCAGCCACGTCGCCAACGGTGACATGGTCACCCTGACCCTGATCCAGGGCGTGGTGAACACCTTCGTCGTGTTCCTGTCGCGCGTGGTGGGCCACGTGATCGACCGCGCCGTGTTCAAGACCGAAGAAGGCCATGGTCCTGCCTTCTTCATCGTGTCGATCGTGAGCCAGATCGCACTCGGCTTCCTCGCTCAGATCATCGTGATGTGGTTCTCGCGCTATCGTGAGTACCGCGCCGATGCAGGTGGCGCCCAGCTCGCCGGTCGTCAGCGCATGATCTCGGCGCTGCGTCGTCTGCAGCAGGCCCAGCCGGCCGAGATGCCCAGCGAAATGGCTGCCTTCGGCATCAACTCGCACGGTCTGATGGAACTCTTCGCCAGCCACCCGCCGCTGGAAAAACGCATCCGCGCGCTGGAACAGGCTGCCTGAGCGCAATCAGCAGAACCTATCGGAACCCTCCTCTCCCGCCCTGCGGGAGAGGAGCTTCCTCAACGCCCCGCCTCAGTCCTCGCTCAAGCTTTCCGAGATGATTTCCCAGGCCTGCTCCGCCGTTTCGACGTAGCGGAAAAGGTCGAGATCATTGGCACTGATCACTCCCTGCTCGACCAGGTAGTTGAAGTTGATGGTGCTCTCCCAGAACTCCTTGCCGAAGATCAGCACCGGCAGCGGTTCGATCTTGCCGGTCTGCACCAGGGTCAGGGCCTCGAACAGTTCGTCCATCGTGCCGAAGCCGCCCGGGAAGGCGACGAGCGCACGCGCGCGCAAGAGGAAGTGCATCTTGCGCATCGCGAAATAGTGGAACTGGAAACAGAAGCGCGGCGTGATGTAGGTGTTCGGTGCCTGCTCGTGTGGCAGCACGATGTTGAGGCCGATCGATTCACCGCCCGCCTCCGCCGCACCACGGTTGGCGGCCTCCATGATGCCCGGGCCACCGCCCGTCACCACGGTCAGTTTCGGACAACTCTCGCAGCCGGAACGCTCGGTCACGAATCGCGCCAGACGGCGCGCTTCGTTGTAGTAGCGATTCTGCTGCCGCAGCATGTTCACGCGCTGCCGCAGCACCACCAGCTCCACGCTGCCGGGACGGTCGCGCTCCACCTGCGCCAGGCGCGCCTCGTTGGCGGCGAGTTGTTCGGGTGATGGCGTACGCGCACTGCCGAAGATCACCACCGTGTGATTGATGCCGGCGGCCTGCAGTTCGAGCTCGGGCTTGGTCAGCTCGAGCATCAAACGCACGCCGCGCAATTCTTCGCGGGTCAGGAAGTCCTCGTCGTCGAAGGCCAGGCGATAGGCCGGCGACTCCAACTGCGGCGTGCTCTCGAGGGTCTTGACCTCGCGTCGCGCGTACTGGCGATCCTCCGCGGAAGTGTGGAAAAGATGACCGGGCTTTCTGCGTCGGGAACGTCTACTCATGCGGATTTCCTGAAAAGAAGGAAGACCAAGGTGTTACTGCGCAGCGAGCTGCGCGTCGAGCGCGGCGAGGCGCTCGGGGGTGCCGATGTCGGACCACTCGCCCTCGTGCAGACGGGCGCTGGCCGTGCCCATCCTGATGCATTGCTCCAGGATGGGAAGCAAAGGATAGGTGCACAGCGGCAAATCCATGAAAAGTTCGGGGCGGAACACACCGATGCCACTGTAGGTATAGGCCTGCCCGGGCACGGCGGGACGTGGCAACAACCTCCCTTCGGGACTCAGTCCGAAGTCACCACGCGGATGCTGCGGCGGATTGGGCACGAGCACCAGATGCAGCATGTCCTCGGGCTTGAGCGCATCGCGCAGCGCCGCGAAATCACAGTCGGTCCAGATATCGGCATTCACCACCAGAAAGGGCTCGGAACCCAGCAGAGGCAGCGCCTTGGCGATGCCACCGGCGGTTTCGAGCGGTTCACCTTCCGGCGACCAGGTGATGTTCACCCCCAAATCCGAGCCATCGCCGAGCGCGGCTTCGAGCTGCTCACCGAGCCAGGCGTGATTGATGACGAGCTCGGTGAAACCCGCGGCGCGCAGCTTCAGGATCTGATGCTCGATCAGCGCACGACCACCGGCGCGCAAGAGCGGCTTGGGTGTGACCTGGGTCAGTTCGCGCATGCGCGTGCCCTTGCCGGCCGCGAGCACCATCACTTTCATGTTCATGCGGCGATGCTCACTCCGAGCTCCTGCAGCACCCGCGGCAGCGCCGGACTGATGCGCTCGGCCACCCACTCGCTAAAAGGATCGAATTCGGCGTAATCGCGCGCCACGCTGGCGAGATAGCGCAGGGTCAGCGGCAGATCACCGAGGTAGCCGCGTTTGCCGTCGCGCAGCCACAGCCGCGCGAAGATGCCGAGGACCTTGAGATGTCGCTGCATGCCCATCCAGTCGAAGTCCTGCTGGAACGCGGCCGGGGCCGGCACGTTCAGCCCGGCAGCGAACGCCAGCTCACGATAGTCATCGACCCACTGCCGCACCTGGGCGCGTGGCCATTCGATGTAGCAATCACGCAAGAGCGACACCAGGTCGTAGGTGAGCGGCCCCAGCACCGCGTCCTGGAAGTCGATCACGCCGAGCGGCTCGGCGCCGCGATACATGAGGTTGCGCGAGTGGTAGTCGCGATGCACGAACACCTGCGGCTGCCGTTGCGCGCGTTCGCTCAAGCGATCGAACACGCCATGGATCAAGACCAGCTCAGCATCACTCAACTCGAATCCAAGAAGCCCCTGGCAGAACCAATCGATGAAGAGCTGCATCTCGCGACGCAGCAGCGCGTCATCATAGAGCGGCAGGCCCTGCGCGTCGGCGCGCTGGATCTTCAGCAGTTCCGAGAAGGCCTGGTGGTAAAGCGCATGGGCAGTGGGTTGTACCGCTGGGTCCCGACGTGAGGCATCGAGGCGTCCCCACAGAAGCTCACTGCCGAGATCGCTCAGGCACATGAACCCGGCGTCGAGATCATGGGCATGCAGCAGCGGCACATTGACGCCCGCCGCGTGCAGCCGTTCGGCGACCGCGACGAAGGGCCGGCAGTCCTCATGCGGCGGCGGTGCGTCGACCAAGATCAGCGTGCCGGTATCGAGCCGGGCGCGGAAGTAGCGCCGGAAGCTGGCATCGCCGCTCACGGGTGCGAGCGGCCCCTGCTGCGCCCCCAGACGCAGGGCGGGAAGACGTTGGGAAAACCAGGCTTGCAGCTCAGCTTCACGCTGGCGCAGAAAGTCGATCGAGGGGGCGGGCAAAACGGCGGTTCCCTTGTTCTGAAAGGGGATAAACCATACACTGCGCGCACTTCATTACGCCAGTCCGCCCGCTTTGAGAAGTAAGCCTCCTTTCAGACCAAACCCTCTAGCGGCGCGCCTTCGCTTCTCTGCACGCAGCCTCGCCGCGTTGGCCATTTCGGTCTCCCCCTGGGTCGCTGCACAGGATGCCGCGGAGCTCGATTGGGTTCCCTATGAGCGGCTCACCGAGGAACAGCGCGCCTCGCTCGATGCCGTGTGCTGCGGCATGTACATCGCGCCTTCCTTCCCCGAAAGCGAAAACCTCGAACCGGGCGCCACGATTCTGCGTGGCGAAGGCATCGGCGCCAACGACGACGGCATCGTCGACGTCTACAACGATCTCCTCGTGATGCAGCGCGAGGCCATCATCCAGGCCGCTCGTGGCCGCTACGACCGCAACGCGCAAATCTTCACGCTGGAAGAGAACATCCGCATCCGTCAGCCCGGCATGCTGCTCACCGGACAGACTGCCTCGGTGGACCAGAACAGCGGCCGCAGCGAGATCACCGACGCCTCCTACGTTCTGCATGACATCGCCGCGCGCGGCAACGCCGCCATCATCGTCTACACCGACGAGGCCGGCATCGTCACCATCGACAACGGCGTCTACACCCGCTGCGAACCGGGCGACAACAGCTGGGCCGTTGCCGGCTCGCGCATCGTGCTGAACCAGGAAACCGGCCGCGGCACCGCCCGCAACGTCACCCTGCGCGTCGCCGACGTGCCCGTGGCCTATCTGCCGTGGGTGAGCTTTCCGATCAACGATGAGCGCGCCACCGGTTTTCTCGCACCGGTGATCGGCAACACGCGCGACGGCGGCTTCGACATCGCCGCGCCCTATTACCTGAATCTGGCACCCAACTACGACGCCACCATCACCCCACGCATCCAGTTCGAACGCGGTGTGATGCTGGGCGTGGAAGCGCGGCATCGTGGTTATCGTTCCGAGCAACAGATCGAATTCACCTATCTGCCCGACGACAAACTCTACGAACCGAGCCAGTTGAACGTGCCGACCTATGACGGTCCGCCCGTGCCCGATCGCTGGTGGTTGGACTACGACCTGCGCGCCGGCCTCGGCCGCGGTTGGAGTGCGAGCGTCGACTACTCGGTGGTGAGCGACGAAGACTATTTCCAGGACTTCGGCAACAACGGTTTGAACCTGACCACGCAGAGCTATCTCTACCGCGATGCACGCTTGAACTATCGCGGTCGTCACTGGGATTTCCAGGCCGCGGCGCAGGGTTATCAGATCATCGACCCCACGGTACAGCCGCAGTCCGAGCCCTATCGCATGCTGCCGCGCCTGAACCTGCAGGGCGACTACGTTCTCCCCACCGGCATCGAAGTGGCACTCGACAGCGAATTCGTGGTGTTCGATCGCAGCCTGTCGAGCCGCGGCGTGTCACAGGAGATGATCGATCGTGGCGCACTCGTCACCGGCCAACGACTGAGCCTGACGCCGAGCATCAGCTTCCCCTGGTCGAACGCCTACTCCTTCGTCACGCCCACGCTGAAGTACAAGTACGCACAGTGGCAGTTGGAAGATCAGGCCGTCGGCACGCCGAAGGATCCGAGCCGCGGCATCGCCTCCGCCTCGCTCGATGCGGGGCTCTTCTTCGAACGCGACATCCAGCTCTTCGGTACCAACTATCAACAGACCCTGGAGCCACGCCTCTATTACCTCTACAACGAATACGAGGACCAGAGCACGATTCCGCTCTTCGACAGCAGCGAGCTCACCTTCAGCTTCAACCAGCTCTTCCGCGACGACCGCTTCAGCGGTCAGGACCGCGTCGGCGACGCCAATCAACTGACCCTGGCCGTGACCTCACGGCTCTATGACCAGTCCGGCCGTGAGAAGGCACGGGCGAGTGTGGGCCAGATCCAGTATTTCGAAGATCGCCGCGTGACGCTCGACCGTACGCCGGAAATGCTCGCGCTGGGTCGTCAGGCCAGCTCGGCACTGGTGAGCGAACTGTCCTGGCAACTCGACGCTGCCTGGCAGGCACGCTCCTACATCGAGTACAACCACCACGATCGCAAGCTCGTGGTCGGTAATTTTCTTTTTCAATATCAGAGTGATATAAACCACATCCTGAATTTCGGGTACCGCTTCCGCGATCTGCCGAATCCCATCGGCCCCAACGGGCTCGACCGTCGTATCAAGCAAACCGACATCTCCGGCATCTGGCCCTTGAACGAGCGTTGGGGCCTGATCGGTCGTTGGAACTACGACATCGGCAACAAACGCAACCTCGAGACCATTGCCGGTGTCCAATACAGCAACTGTTGTTGGAACCTGCGTCTGATTGCGCGGCAGTGGATCGACAACGACGCGCTGTACTATGGCGTGAAGGACGACAACAGCGGCATCTTCGTGCAATTCGAGCTCAAGGGCCTCGGCAGCGTCCTTGGAGGGAACGTCAGTGGCATCCTCAACAACGGCATCATCGGTTACCGCGATCGTGAATACGTTCAATAAGTTCGTCCGCAGCGCCACGCTGGCTCTGTGCACCCTCGGCGCCACCTTCGCCGCGGCACAACCGCAGAGCGTCGACAAGGTGATCGCGATCGTCGACAACGACGTCGTACTCCGCAGCGAATTCGAAGAACGCTGGTCACAGGTGCAACAGCAGATCTCCGCCAATCCCCCGCCCAACCTGCCGCCGATGCAGGTACTGCGCAAACAGGTACTCGACCAGATCATCCTCGAACATCTGCAGCTGCAGATGGCGCAACGTGCGGGCATCCGCATCGACGACAACCAGCTCAACCAGGCCATCAACGCCATCGCGCAGCAGAACAACATGAACTTCGAACAGTTCGTGCAGGTGCTGCAGGCCAATGGTCTGTATGAAGCCACGCGTGAAGCACTGCGCAAGGAACTGATGATCGGTCAGTACCAGAACGGCGCCGTGAACCGTCGCATCCAGATCACGCGCCAGGAAATCGAGAACTATCTGCGCTCCGAAGCCGGTTCCGCCGCCATCGCGCCGGAATACCATGTGGCACACGTGCTGATCCCGTCCGAAGAAGCTCCGACTCCGGCCCAGACCGCCCTCGCGCAGACCATCTATCGAGAAGTGCAGAACGGCGTCGACATCCGTCAGGTCGCGGCCGCCGGCCAGATCGACGGCATCCGCGTCACCGGTGGTGACCTCGGCTTCCTGAAAGTGGAAAACCTGCCCTCCGTGTTCGCGCCGGTCGTGCCCTCGCTGCGTCCCGGCGAAGTGAGCGAGCCCTTCACCAGCAGCAGCGGCTATCACATCGTGCAGCTGCTCGAAACGCGTGGTGGCTCCGAACTGCAGATCGACCAGTGGCAGGTACGTCACATCCTGATCAAGCCCAATGAAATCCGCACCGAAGAACAGGCCGAAGCGCTGATCCGCAATCTCTACGAGCGCATCAAGAACGGCGAAGACTTCGGCAACATCGCACGTCAGAACACCGACGATCCGACTTCGATGGTGTCCGGCGGCGATCTCGACTGGATCAGCGACGGCATGTTCCCGCCCGACTTCATGCAAAAGGTGCGTGAAACGCCGGTGGGCACGATGACCGAACCCTTCCGCGTCTCCAGCGGCTGGCACATCCTCGAAGTGCGCGACCATCGCATCCAGGACGTCACCGAGGAGAACAAGCGCCTGCAGGCCGAACGCATCCTGCGCAATCGCAAGTTCGAGAACGAGCTGGAAAACTGGCTCACCGAAATTCGCGACACCTCCTACATCGACATCAAGGATTTCTGAGCGGACCCTTGGTCCGTTCAGGAGATCTCACCCATGACTGCCCTGCTCGCGCTGACCCCCGGCGAACCTGCCGGCATCGGGCCGGATCTCGCGGTGGCCCTGGCGCAGCGCCCGCGCCGCGTGCCGCTCGTCTGCATCGCCGATCCAACGCTGCTCGAAGCGCGCGCCGCGCAACTGCAGCAGCCGCTGCGCATTCAGTTGTGTGAAGCCGACCACCTGAGCGAGTCGATCTACAGCGGCGACGGTCAACTCAGCGTCCTGCCGGTATCGCTACGCAGCGCGGTGACGCCCGGCAAACTCGAGGTCCGCAACGCGTCCTACGTGCTCGACACGCTGCGGCTCGCCGCGCGCCTCTGTGGCGATGGCACCTTGCGTGGACTCGTCACCGGTCCGGTGCAGAAGAGCATCATCAATGCTGCCGGCATCGCCTTCAGTGGCCACACGGAATTCCTCGCCGAACACGCCGGCGTGCCGCGCGTGGTGATGATGTTGGCCACCTCCGGTCTGCGCGTGGCACTGGCCACCACACACCTGCCGCTGAGCGTCGTGCCGAGTGCGATCACACGCGAGCTCCTGCACGAAGTACTCACCATCCTCGATCACGATCTGCGCGTGCGTTTCAACATCGCACGGCCACGTATCCTCGTCGCCGGACTCAATCCCCATGCCGGAGAAGACGGCCATCTCGGTCGCGAAGAGATCGAGGTGATCACGCCCGCGCTCGACGCCGAACGCGCCAGGGGCATGGACCTGCTCGGTCCCCTGCCTGCCGACACATTGTTCACACCGAAATATCTGGAACAGGCTGATGCCGTGCTGGCGATGTATCACGACCAAGGGCTGCCCGTGCTCAAGTACAAGGGCTTCGGCCAGGCGGTGAACATCACGCTGGGTCTGCCCTACCTACGCACTTCCGTCGATCACGGCACGGCGCTCGATCTCGCCGGCTCCGGTCGCGCCGATCCGGGCAGTCTGTTCTATGCCATCGACGTAGCGCTCGAGGCACTGGGCATGGGAGCGCACGCATGAGCCGCCGCGGACTCGTGATGGGCGTCGATGGTTTTCAGCATCAGGCGCGCAAACGTTTCGGACAGAACTTCCTGCACGATCAGCAGATCATCGGACGCATCGTCAAAGCCATCACGCCGCGTCCCGGCCAGCAGCTGATCGAGATCGGCCCCGGCCAGGGCGCCATCACCGAACCTTTGCTTGCGCTCGGCCAGGGTCTGACCGTGATCGAGATCGACCGCGATCTCGCCGCGCATCTGCGCAGCCGCTTCGGCGACAACGAGGGCTTCAACCTGATCGAACGCGACGTGCTGGAAGTGGACTTCGCACAGTTCACCACCACGCCGCGCAGCCTGCGTGTGCTCGGCAACCTGCCGTACAACATCAGCACGCCGCTGCTCTTTCATCTGTTGCGCTATCGCGACCTCATCCATGACATGGTGTTTATGCTGCAGTTGGAAGTGGTGGATCGTCTCGCCGCGCAACCGAACGATCCGGACTACGGTCGTCTGAGCGTGATGATGCAGTATCACTGCAAGGTGGAGCGCCTGTTCAAGGTGCCGCCCGGCGCCTTCAATCCGCCGCCGAAGGTGGATTCCGCCATCGTGCGGCTCGAGCCCTGGGACACGCTGCCACATCCGGTACGCAACGAAGCGCTGTTCGGTAACATCGTGCGCGACGCCTTCAATCAGCGGCGCAAGACCGTGCGCAACGCGCTCAAGCAGTGGGTGAACCCCGAGCAGTGGGAACGGTTGGACATGGATCCGTCGCTACGCCCCGAGAATTTGGGGCTGAGCGACTATGCTAGAATCACCGCCATCGTCGATGAGGCCAGAGACAAGTCGTGAGCAACAATCCGCAATCTCCCTGTGGCATCGATATCCAGGTCAGCACTCAATATCTGGCCCAGCAGTCAGACCCCGCCAGCAGCACCTTCGCGTTCTCCTACACCATCACCATCACCAACAACCGTGAAGACAGTGTGCGTCTGTTGAGCCGCCACTGGATCATCACCGACCAGAACAACAAGGTCGAACACGTCGAAGGCAGTGGCGTGGTCGGACAGCAACCCTTGATCCATCCCGGACAGAGCTATCAGTACACCAGCGGCGCCGTGCTCAAGACCGAAACCGGTGACATGCGCGGTAGCTACACGATGGTGTCGAGCACCGGCGAAAAGTTCGAGGCTCCCATTCCTCTCTTCATCCTTGCCGTGCCGCACATGGTGCATTGAGGCAGGCATGGCAATCTATGTAGTCGGCGACATTCAAGGCTGTTACGACCCACTGCGCCGTTTGCTCGATCACATCAGTTTCGATCCTGCCCAGGATCGCCTGTGGTGCGTGGGCGACATGGTCAACCGCGGGCCGCAATCGCTCGAAACCCTGCGTTTTCTCAAAGGTCTCGGCAGCGCCTTCAACGGCGTGCTCGGCAATCACGATCTGCACTTGCTCGCGCTCGCGAGCGGCGCCTTCACGAGTTCGAAGAAGAACACCTTGCAGGCAGTGCTGAACGCTCCGGACTGCATGGAACTCTGCGATTGGGTACGGCAGTTGCCGCTCGCCTACAAGGAAGAAACCTTGGCACTGGGTTCGACCAAGAAGGTCCTGCTCGTGCACGCGGGACTCGCGCCCGGTTGGACCTTCCGCGATGCGCTCATGGCCTCGCGCGAAGTCGAAGCCTGTCTGCGTGAGCCCAACTACAAGGACTATCTCGCCGGCATGTATGGCGACGAACCCGAGCGTTGGGACGACTCACTGCAAGGCATCGAACGTCTGCGTGTGATCACCAACATCCTCACGCGCATCCGCTTCGTGTCACCCGAAGGCCGTCTCGATCTGAAATCGAAGGAAGGTCTCGATACCACACCCAGCGGCATGCAGCCCTGGTACGAACTGGTCGACATCAAACCCAATCGTCTGCTCCTGTTCGGCCACTGGGCGGCGATCGATGGTCACACCGGCATCGCCAACGTGCAGGGACTCGATACCGGTTGCGTGTGGGGCCGCTGTCTCACCGCGATGAAACTAGAAACCGGTGAGCGCTTCTCGGTGGGCTGCGGAGGCACCTGATGCAGATCTACCTGGTGGGCGGTGCCGTGCGCGATGCCCTCTTGGGCCTGCCGGTGAAGGACCGCGACTGGGTGGTCGTCGGTGCCACGGTGGAGCAGATGCTCGCCAAGGGCTTCCGACAGGTGGGCCGTGATTTCCCGGTGTTTCTGCATCCGAAGACGCAGGAGGAATATGCCCTCGCCCGCACCGAGCGCAAACGCGGCACGGGCTACAAGGGCTTCGTCGTGCACGCGGATCCGAGCGTCACACTCGAACAGGATCTGATCCGCCGCGACCTCACCATCAACGCCATCGCGCAGGATGAAGCGGGGCAGCTCATCGATCCCTTCGGTGGCCAGCGCGACATCGAGGCGCGCGTGTTGCGACATGTCTCCCCTGCTTTCGTCGAAGATCCCTTGCGCGTATTGCGCGTGGCACGTTTCGCGGCACGCTTCGCGCATCTGGGTTTCACCGTGGCCGCAGAAACCCTCGCCCTGATGCGCGAGCTCAGTCGCAGTGGCGAGCTCGAAGCGCTCACACCCGAGCGCGTGTGGCAGGAAATGGAAAGCGCCCTGAAGGCGCCATCGCCACAGGTGTTCATTTCCGTGTTGCGCGAATGCGAGGCCTTGCCGCATTTGTTGCCGGAACTCGCGGCGTTGTTCACCATCGAGCAGCCGGACTTGTTCCAACCTCAGACGAACGCAGGTCAACGCACACTCGAAGTATTGCAGCGCGCAGCCGCACTCAGCGAAGACACCTCCGTACGTTTCGCTGCGCTCGTGCACGACATCGGTCGTGGTACAGGCGACGATGGAGCCGCGCTCGTCGAAGCCATTGCACAGCGTCTGCGCTTGCCCAATGAGCAGCGCGAGCTTGGAGTGATGGTGTGCCGCTTCCAGGAGCGTGTGCACCGTGCGCTCAGTGATTCGCCGGAAGAACGCTTTCACACCTTGGAACTCACGGACGCACTCCGCCGCGTGCAGCGGTTCGAACAATTCCTTGTCGCCTGCCAAGCCTCTGCTCTTGGACGCAGCGACCTCGACGCCAACGCCTATACACAAGCTGCGCAATTGCGCCACGACCTCACCGCCGCACGCGCGGTTGATGTACAAGCGGTTCTAAAAAACTCCAACACCAAGGGACCAGAAGTAGCCCCCCTCATCCGCGCAGCGCGCATTGCGGCGATTGCCGACGCTTCGAACTAACCTCGTAGTTGGCTTCGCTACGCTCGCCCGCAACCTACATGTGCCCTACAAAATCGGAGAAACAAAAAAGCCGGCAAACGCCGGCTTTTTTGTTGGTGGCAAGGATCAATTCAACCCACGCCGTTCCAGCAAGGGCTCGACCTGCGGGTCGCGGCCTCGGAAGTTGCGGAAGAGCTGCATCGCATCTTCGGTGCCACCGCGGGAGAGCAAGGTGTCGCGGAAGTGCTGACCGTTGGCACGGGTCATGCCACCGTTTTCCTTGAACCATTCCACCGTGTCGGCATCGAGCACTTCACTCCAGATGTAGGAGTAATAGCCTGCCGAATAGCCGCCCATGATGTGCGAGAAGTACGGCAAGCGATAACGCGGCGGCAGGCTGTCGAGATTGGCGCCGGCCTTCTCGAGCGCTTCGGCTTCGAACTGCATCAGTTCTTCAGCGGAAGGCACTTCTTCCGGTGGCAGAACGTGCAGTGCCATATCGATGATCGAAGCCATCAGGTATTCGCTCGTTGCAAAACCCTGGTTGAACTTCTGCGTCTCGAGCACCTTGTTCACGAGTTCCACCGGCATCGGCTCACCGGTCTCGTAATGCAGCGCATAGTTCTGCAGCACCTCGGGCCAGGTGGCCCACATCTCGTTCACCTGCGAGGGATATTCGACGAAGTCACGCGGCACGTTGGTGCCGGAGAAGCTCGGATAGTTCACGTTCGAGAAGAGGCCATGCAGCGCATGACCGAACTCGTGGAACATCGTCACCACTTCGTCGAAGGTCAGCAGCGTCGGCTCACCTGCCGGCGGTTTTGGAATGTTGAGATGGTTTGCCACCACTGCCTTGGTGTCGAGCAGGGCCGACTGCGGCACGTAATCGTTCATCCACGCGCCACCGCGCTTGCTGGGACGCGCATAGGGATCGTGCAGGAAGATGCCGAGCGTGCTGCCGTCGTGGTCGATCACTTCATACACGCGCACGTCTTCCTGATACACGGGCAAGTCGGTGCGGCGTTTGAAGCTCAGACCATAGATCTGCTCGGCGGCGTAGAACACGCCTTTTTCCAGCACGTTGTTGTATTCGAAGTAGGGACGCAACTGACTTTCATCGAAGCTGTAACGTTCCTGACGCACCTTCTCCGCGTAGTAGGCCCAGTCCCAGGCGGCGAGTTGGAAGTCCACACCTTCGCGACGCACCATCTCCTGCAGATCGGCGAGTTCGCGCTGGGCGTTGGCGATGGCGCGCGGCGTCAGATCGGCGAGACGCTGCTGCACGGCCTCTACGGTCTGCGCCGTCTGCTCTTCGAGCACGTAGGCGGCATGGTTGGGATAGCCGAGCAGCTGCGCGCGTTCAGCCCGCAGACGCGCCACGCGGCTCAGGATCTCACGGTTGTCGTACTGACCACCGCGGCTGCCGCGCGCGAGCGAGGTTTCCATGATGCGTTGACGCAGCGCGCGATTCTCGAGCTGGCTCAGCGCGGGCTGACCACTGGTGTTGAGCAGCGGAATCACGTACTTGCCGCGCATGCCACGTTCGGCGGCAGCATCGGCGGCGCCCTGAATCTCGGCATCGCTGAGACCACGCAGATCTTCGCTGCTGTCGACCACGATGGCGCTGGCGTTCACTTCCGCGAGCACGTTCTGATCGAAGGCGGTGCTGAGTTCGGCGAGCTCCGCGTTGTAGCGTTTGAGCTGTTCCTTCTGTTCGGCATCGAGCAGAGCACCGGCGCGCACGAAGTCCTTGTAGGTTTCTTCGAGCAGACGTTGCGACTCCGGATCGAGCCCTTCGTTGGCCTGGTTGTCGTATACGGCTTTCACGCGCGCGAAAAGTGCATCGTTGAGCAGGATCTTGTCGCTGTGTTCGGCGAGCTTCGGTGACAGTTCCACTTCGAGGGCCTGGATCTCGTCATTGGTATGGGCCGAGCTCAGCGAAAAGAACACGGCAGCGACGCGGTTGAGGAGCTGACCCGACAATTCCAGCGGCACGATGGTGTTGGCGAAGCTGGGCGGTGCCGTCTGATTGACGATGTCTTCGATCTCCGCCAGCTGCTCTTCCATGCCGCGCTCGAACGCAGGTTTGAAGTGTTCGTTGCGGATCTTGTCGAAGGGCGGGTATTGCAGGTCGAGCGGACTGGGTTCGAAGAAGGGGTTGTCCTGCGTCTGCGCAGTCGAAGTAGTAGTGGTGGCAGTGTTCATCTGGCTGCTGGTGTCGGTGGTCGTGGCGGTGTCGGTCGAGCTGTCGGAGCAAGCGACCAATAGACTCATTCCTGCCAGCGCCACCAGGCAACGTGAGGAAATCATAGGAAACTCCGTAGAGCGTTGGGTTTTCGGGGCCCGCCGCGTGGCGGTGAAGACAGTGCGGTAAGTTCCCACCCGCGCGGAACAGGGTCAAGTCCCGCGCGGCGGGAGCGGGATTTTCAGGCTTTTACCAGGGTCCAGATGCCGATGCCGACGAAGCCGATGCCCGCCAGGATCTGCAATTGCCGAGGGTTCACGACGTTGGAGATGAAGCTGCCGGCCAGCACGCCGATGGCCGACGTCGCGATCAGCGCCAGCGAGGCGCCGAGGAACACCGTCCACTTGCTCACCTCCTTGTCGGCGGCGAAGAGCAGAGTGGCGAGCTGGGTCTTGTCGCCCAATTCGGCGACGAACACGGTGAGGAACACGGTGAGGATGAGTTTGAAGTCCACGCGGCACTCCGATTACTGAAGGACGAAGAGCGCGGGAGTCTGAACTGCGACGGAGCGCAGGACAAGCACTGGACCCTGGACGGGATGGAAATTCGACGGACGGCGCCGAAAGCCAGCTGATGGGAGGGGCTTGAGGTCCCGTCGCGGCAAGTGCCTCCTAGCGCCTGCAGCTTTCACCACCCAGAGGTGGGTCGAGACCTCTGTCCGAGATTGATCAGTCGAGCTCTTCCTCGCGGAATTTGTCGAGGAAGAGGAAGAGATACAACAACGTCATGGCACTTCTCCTTGTTGGTACGCACCTGGCAAGCATGCAATCGTTCTGCGAACGCATACGTGAACGATCTCCAGGCCGCCCCTACTCGGCCATCCCCCGATCGGGGGGTGCAGTAACTGCTGGGGCAGTCTGGCGGTGGAATCCATGCGAATCTGCAACGCTTTTCGCATTTTGCAGTTGCGAAGTTCACTGCAGAGCTTCGCCCGCAGCGAAGGCTTCACTGCAATAGGCATGCATCGCATCGACGAACAAACGCAAACGCGTCGACAGAAAACGATTCGGTGGAAACACTGCATACAGATTGCGTTCGGGCAGCGTGCGATAGCCCGGCATCAGGCGCACGAGACGCCCGCTCTCCAATTCTTCGCGAATGAAGAACCACGGCATGATGACGATGCCCAGACCATGACAAGCGCCCTCGATCATCATCTCCGCCGCATCGCACTTGAATCCGCCACGCAGTGAAACGACACCCTGCGTGCCGTCGGGACTGCGGTACCGCCATTCGTGCAGCCCCCTGTTGCGCGTGTAGGCCACCACCGCATGTTGCGCCAATTCTTCCGGTGTCTGCGGCGCGCCATGCTTGGCGATGTAGTCGGGACTGCAGCAGGGAATCAGCGGACTCGCCGCCAGACGTCGCGCGATGAGCGAAGAATCGGGCAAGGCGCCAATGCGCAGCACGACGTCGAAGCCCTCCTCGCCGAGATCGACGAGGCGATCGTCGAAGTGCACGTCCATCTGCACTTCGGGATAGGTCGCCGCGAACTCCGCGATCGGAGCCTTCAGCTGCCGACAGAGGGCGGCGGGAGCACTGACCCGCAGGATGCCGCGAGGCGTGCTCTTCAGTTCGTTGAGTTCCTCGCGTGCCTCGCTGAGATCGTCGAGGGCGCGGCCGGCCCGTTCGAAGAACAGACTGCCTTCCTCGGTCAGAGAAACGCGTCGGGTGGTACGGTTGAGCAATTTGACGCCCAGTTCTTCCTCGAGGTGCTGGATCTGCTTGGAAACTGCAGAAGGCGTAAGCCCAAGTTCACGCGCCGCAGCGACGAAGCTCTGCTGGCGGGAAACCGCAAGAAAGATGGGTATGCGCGCTAGGTAATCCATAGGTACAGCCCTAAGGTTATTTCCAATTTGGAAGTAGTGATTTTCTTTCTCGACTGATTATTAACCAGTCCGAGAAGCGTACATTGCGGGCAACTCGGCAGATTCACCGCCCCTGCCGTACAGGAGGCTCACATGATCCGTGTCTACCCAAGAGCCCAGATGGGCCAAGCCAACCTCGGTTGGCTCGACAGCCACTTTCACTTCAGCTTCGCCGACTACTACAACCCGGCCCGGATGGGTTTCGGCGCGCTGCGAGTCATCAATGATGATTTCATCGAGCCCGGCACCGGCTTCGGCATGCACCCGCACCGCGACATGGAAATCATCACCTTCGTCCGTTCCGGCGCGATTTCCCACCGCGATTCGATGGGCAACGCCGGCCGCACCACGGCGGGCAACGTGCAGGTGATGAGTGCCGGCACGGGCGTGCTGCATTCGGAGCACAACCGTGAAAGCGAACCGACCACGATGTTCCAGATCTGGATCATCCCGCGGGAGCGCGGGGTGAAGCCGCGCTGGGAAGCAGCGAACTTCAGTGATCGCAAGGCCACCGACACGCTGCCGCTGCTCGTGAGCGGTCGTGCCGAAGATGCCGGTAAAGGTGCGCTCTACATTCATCAGGATGCCTCGATCCACGGCGGACAGCTCGAGCAGGGGCAACGCCTCGTGCAACCGATCCGCGATCAGGCCTACGTCGTCATCTCCAAGGGAGAGGTCGAAGTGGATGGCTATGTGCTGCGTGAAGGAGATGGAGCGGAAATCACGCAGGCTACGACCGTGGTGCTCAACGCCGTGAGCGATGCCGAGGTGATCCTGATCGACGTGCCCGCCTAAGGCACTTACAGAAACCGGCGCCCAAGGGCGCCGGTCCTGCTTTCATCAACCTACTGCTGTGCGACTTCCCAGCCGCCGCCCAGCGTTTTGTATACAGCCACCAGGTTCAGCAGCAGCTGCGTTTCGCTTTCGGCAAGCTGTGCATCGACCTCCAACTGCGAACGTTCGGCATCGAGCACACTCAGGAAATCGCTCGCGCCCACCTCGAAACGCTGCCGCGCAAAGTTGGCCGCCTGGGCACTCGCCTGCGCCGCTTCCACCAACTTGGCGCGACGCTCTTCCTCACGCGTGAAACGCCGCAGCGCGTTGTCGGTTTCTTCCAAGGCCAGCAACACCTGGCGCTCGAACGCGGCGACCTGGCTCTGCGTCTGCGCATCGGCTGCGGCAATGCGTGCCTGCGCCCGCCCCTGGTTCAGGCCGCCCCACTGCAATGAAGGGGCGAACGAGAACACTTCCGTCGATTCACGTCCGATATCTGACCAACTGGTCGAGAGAAACCCGAGACTGCCGTTGAACACGATGCGCGGATACAGATCCGACACCGCGATGTTGTAGCGCGCGACCGCCATCTGCAGTGCGGCTTCCATCTGGCTGATGTCGGGACGACGTTGCAGCAGCGCACGCGGATCACCCACGGCCACGCTCGGCGGCAGCGAAGGCAAGGGACGCACTTCGTTCAGCATTTCACGCAATGCATCGCTGCCCTGCCCCGTCAGCACCCCGAGGCGGTTGAGCGCTACGCGCTGTGCCGCTTCGAGCGCGGGAATGCGTGCTTCGGTCAACGCCAACTGCGCCTGCGCACGCGAAACGTCGAAGAGATCGCCCTGTCCCACTTCCTGCAGACGCTGCGTCAGTTCATAGCTCTGACGCTGCACCTCGGCGTTGCGACGCGCCACTTCCAACTGATATTGAATGCCGCGCAGGCTGACGTAAGAGGCCGCCACTTCCGCGGCGACGCTCACCTGCACCGCACGCAAGGCCGACTCGCGTTCCACCAGATTCGCGCGGCCTGCCTTCACCGCATTGCCGAGACGACCGGTGAAGAGATCCACTTCCCAACTCGTGTCGAGCGTCACGTCATAGATGTCCATGATCGTGTTCGGGCGCAGCGGGTTGATCGCGCGCGGATATTTCTCGCGAGTGGAGCCCACGCTCGCATCGAGCGTCGGGAACAGCTCCGCCTTCGCCTGCCGCAGAATCGCACGCGATTCGTTGAGCGAGGCTTCGGCGATGGCGAGATCCTTGTTGTGATCGAAGGCCATTGTCAGCAGGTTTTCCAGATCGGCGTCTTCCAACTGCTGCCACCAATCTCGCACCGGCTCCTGCGCCACCAAGCGTCCTTCGAGTTCGAACTGCGCTGCGGTTTCAGGCAGGGACGCAAGCGAAGCCGCTTGATCGACGTCTCTGTAGCTGTGGCACGCAGCAAGTGCCAGCGACAAGGCCGACACTCCAAAAAGTTTCAACGTTCTCATGTTTACTTTCCTCAAGCGTCCAGCGACTGCAATTGACCAGCCGTACCATGCGCTTCCACCGGTGCATCCACCGTGCGTTGCTTGCGTTTCCCTTCGAGTTTGCGCAGCAGTACGTAGAACAGCGGCGTGAAGAAGAGACCGAAGAAGGTCACACCCAACATGCCGGAGAACACGGCGATACCCATCACGTTGCGCATTTCCGCACCCGAACCGCTCGAGTACACCATGGGCACCACGCCCATGATGAACGCGAACGAGGTCATCAGGATCGGACGCAAACGCATGCGGCTCGCCGTGATCGCGGCACGCACGGTCTCCATACCGCGGTGTTCCAATTCACGCGCGAACTCCACGATCAGAATCGCGTTCTTGCTCGCGAGTCCCGCGAGTACGAACAGGCTGATCTGCGTGAAGATGTTGTTGTCGCCACGCGTCAACCACACACCGGTGAGCGCAGCGAGAATGGACAGCGGCACGATCGTGATCACCACGAGCGGCAGCACGAGACTTTCGTACTGCGCTGCCAATACCAGGAACACGAGCAGGATGCACAACGGGAAGATGTAGATCGCCGTGTTGCCCGAGAGCACTTCCTGATAGGTCAGTTCCGTCCATTCGAATTCGACGCCGGGCGGCAGGGTTTCCGCCAGAATCTCTTCGATCGCGGCCTGTGCCTGACCACTCGAATAACCCGGTGCAGGCGCACCGTTGATGTCGGCGGTCAGATAGCCGTTGTAGTGCGAAGCCGACTGCACGCCGTAGCTTTCCTGCATGCGAATCACCGAACCCAGCGGCACCATGTCGCCGGCGTTGTTGCGCACTTTCAGGTTGAGTACGTCGTCCTTGGTGTCGCGGAACTGCGCATCGGCCTGCGCGATCACACGGAAGGTGCGACCGAACTGGTTGAAGTCGTTGATGTAGAGCGAACCGAGATACACCTGCATGGTGTCGAACACGTCGCTCACCGACAGCCCCAACTGCTTGGCCTTGGTGCGATCGATGTCCGCATAGAGCTGCGGCACGTTGATCTGATAGTTCGAGTACACACCGGCGAGCTCGGGACGCTGCCAGGCCTTCATCAGCACCTGCTGCGTCACTTCGGCCAGACGCTCATAACCGACACCGGAGCGATCTTCGATCTGCAGTTTGAAACCACCGGTCGTACCGAGACCATCCACCGGCGGCGGCGGGAAGATCGCGATGTAGGCTTCCTTGATGCCGGCGAATTTCTCCTGCAGTTTCTGCGTCAGCGCGAAGCCCGACAGGCTCCGATCCTTGCGTTCTTCGAAGGGATCGAGCGTGAAGAACACGATGCCGGAGCTGGCGCTGTTGGTGAAGCCATTGATGCTCAGGCCCGGGAACTGCACCGCGCTTTCCACGCCGGGCTCCGACAGGCCGATCTCACCCATCTCCTCGATCACCGCACGCGTACGTTCCAACGTGGCGCCGTCGGGCAGCTGTGCGAACGCAATCAGGTACTGCTTGTCCTGCATCGGCACGAAGCCTTTCGGAATCGCCTGGAACAACACGCCACTCGTAGCGAGCAGCAGTGCGTAGAAGCCAACCGCCAGCATCTTGCGCGTCAGAATGCCGCTCACGCCGCGTGCGTAGTTGTCGGAGCTGCGATGGAAGAAGTTGTTGAACCAGCGGAAGAAGCCACCGAACACGCGCTCCATCGCGCGGGTCAGCCAATCCTTCGGCTCGTTGTGCCCCTTGAGCAGCAAGGCAGCGAGCGCCGGGCTCAGCGTGAGCGAGTTCACCGCGGAGATCACCGTGGAGATCGCGATGGTCAAGGCGAACTGCTTGTAGAACTGGCCCGTCAGACCGCTGACGAAGGCGATCGGCACGAACACCGCAACCAGCGTGAGCGAGATGGCGATGATCGGGCCGCTCACTTCCTGCATCGCCTTATAAGTAGCAGCAAGAGGTGAGAGTCCTTCTTCTATGTTCCGCTCGACGTTCTCCACCACCACGATCGCGTCGTCCACCACGATGCCGATCGCCAGCACGAGGCCGAACAACGACAGCGTGTTGATGGAGAAACCGAACAACCACATCAGCGAGAAGGTGCCGACGATCGACACCGGTACAGCCAGCAGCGGGATGATCGAGGCACGCCAGGTCTGCAGGAACACGACCACCACGATCACGACCAGCAACAAGGCTTCCAGCAGGGTCTTCACCACCTCTTGGATGGAGCCGCGTACGAACACGGTGGGGTCGTACACCACCGAGTAATCGACACCTACCGGAAAGCGGGTTTTCAACTGCTCCATCACCTCACGCACGCCTTCGGATACCTGGATCGCGTTGGCGCCGGGCGCTTGGAAGATGGGGATGGCGACGGCCGGTTGGTTGTCCAGCATCGCGCTCAGGTTGAAGTCGGCAGCGCTGAGTTCGATGCGAGCGACGTCACGCAGACGCGTGATCTCGCCGCGGTCGCCGGCACTGATGATGATGTCGCCGAATTCTTCCGGCGTTTCGAGACGGCCCTTGGCGTTGATCGGCAACTGCACCTGCACCAGCGGCGTACCGGGCGCGGCACCGATCACACCGGCGGCGGCCTGCACGTTCTGGTCGCGCACGGCGGAGACGACGTCGTTGGCGGTCAGGCCCAGCTCGGCCAGTTTTTCCGGGTTGAGCCAGAGGCGCATGGCGTAGTCACCCGAACCGAAGAGCTGCACCTGACCCACGCCCTGCACCTTCGCCAGTTCGTCCTTGACGTTCATGCGCGCGTAGTTGCGCAGGTAGAGCTCGTCGTAGGAGTTATCCGGCGAGATCAGGTGCACCACCATCGTGATGTTGGGCGAGGCCTTCACCACGGTCACACCGATCTGACGCGTGACGTCCGGCAGTCGCGGTAGCGCCTGCTGCACGCGGTTCTGGACCAACTGCTGCGCCAGGTCGGGGTCGGTGCCGATGCGGAAGGTCACGGTCAGCGTCAGCAGACCGTCGACGTTAGCCTGCGAGGACATGTAGAGCATGTTCTCGGTGCCGGCGAGCTGCTCTTCCAGCGGCGTCGCCACGGTTTCGGCGATCACGGCCGGGTTGGCGCCCGGGTAGGAAGCGTTGACCACCACCGACGGCGGCGCTACTTCCGGATATTCGGAAACCGGCAGGTTCAGCATCGCAATGGCGCCGGCGATGAAGATCAACAGTGATATCACGCCGGCGAAGATGGGCCGGTCCACAAAGAATCTGGATATGTTCATGGTTTGTCTTCCATGGAAAAGTCGCTCCCTACGCCGGGGTGACCGGCGCGGGAGACGAACGGGGGTTGCCAGGGTTACAGCGCTTGCAGCTTCGGCGGCTTTTGGCCGCCTTCGTGAACCCGCCGCCGGAGAACGGCGGGCCCACCAGGGGTTACCGTGTCACGACCAGCTCATCCGCGGCCAAGGGCACCGGATTCACCGGGGTGTTGGGCGCGGCGATGTGGGACAGGCCATTCACCACCACCTGGTCACCGGGCTCCAGACCACTGAGCACCACACGACTACCTTCGTGATTCGCACCGAGCGTCACCTCGCGGTACTGCACGAGGTTCTGCGCATCCACCACGTACACGAACTTGCGGCTCTGATTCGTACCGATCGCCCGTTCGGGCACCAGGATCACCGGTTTGGGCACGGGCGAACCCACCTTCACGTTCACGTAGAGGCCGGGGGTCAGGAACCCGTCGGTGTTGGCGACGATGGCGCGGGCGCGGATCGTGCCGCTCGAAGCGTCGAGGCGGTTGTCGAAGGAATGGATCTCGCCCTCGTACACCAGCTCCTCGTCCTGCGCGAGCGTGAGCTCCACCGGCATCGCGCCATGAGCCTGTTCGCGGGCCAGGCGGATGTAGGTCTGCTCATCCACGTTGAACTCGGCATAGAGCATGTCGTCGGACACGACGGAAGTGAGCACCGGCGCATTCGGACCGGCGTCCACCACGTTGCCGACGGTCAGCTCGGCGCGGCTGACGCGACCGCTGATCGGTGCAGTGATGTGGGCGTATTCCAGGTTCAGCTTGGCCTGGGCCAGAGCACTCTGGGCCTGGAGCAAGCTGGCTTCGGCCACCTGCAGGTTGCTGCGGGCGGTGTCGAACACACTGTCGGACACCAGGCCCGACTCGTGCAGCCGCTCGTTGCGTAGGAATTCATCCTTGGCCAGCTGCAACCGCGACTTGGCGGTGGCAAGCGCGGCCTCGGCCTGGGAAACGGCGTTCTGGTGCGGGCGCGGATCGATCACGAACAGAGGATCGCCAGCCTTGACCAGCTGCCCATCCTGAAACAGCACCTGCATGATGGTGCCGCCGACGAGTGGTTTGATCTCGGCGCTCTCCACCGCGGCAAGGCGACCGGAGTAGCTGTTCCATTCACGGATTTCCACCGGCTGGACCAGGGTGGTTTCGACCACTGGGGCCGGGAAGGCGGCGGCGCCGGGATCTTCACCGGCATTGGCGACGCTACCGTAGTACGTAAGACCTGAAGCGGCGATGGCGGCCACCAGGGCCACCTTACTGGCATGACGGCTCAGAAATAGAGCCAGGGGACGTTGCGGACTCGACATCGTAGTTCTCCATAACTTCGTACCGACTACCTGTCCCTGGCCGGCCGGCACAGATGGCGGGTATGACGGGCTGGTTTGCAGTGGGGGCGCAAGATACATACCGGTCGGTATGTATGTCAACCATTTTTTCCAGGGGCGCAAGTATAGGGAGGCGGAAGCGCCGAACATTCGACGGATTCGTATGTTTTTGTAGTGAATTTGTGCAGTTATGCACTAAAGCAGCGCAGGAAGGGTCTTATTTGCTTGCTTATTGGGGAGAGACCATATATTTTGTCGGGACTTGAAAAACCCACGCAAATTGTGGGTAATAACGGAATATACAAACCAGTTGGTATTAGGGAGTCACGTCCACTATGCACAGAACCGAGGTGTAACGCCATGTCCCGCGATACCTATACCCGCCTGCTCGAAACCGCGATGGATCTCATTTGGCACAGCAACTACAGCGCTGTCGGCATCAACGACATCTGCAAGCAGGCTGGTGTGACGAAGGGGGGCTTCTATCACCACTTCGAATCCAAGGCGAGCCTGTTCTGTGAGGCCACGAACTACTACTGGGAATCCGTCAAACGTCAGCTGGATGCCCTGCTCTCCCCCACCAATTCCCCGCTCGAACAACTGGAAAACGTCATCAACTTCGTCTTTGCCGTGAAGTTCGGCGACGATCCCGACAACATCCCGGGCTGCCCCTTCCTGAGCGCGGGCTGTCAGACTGGCCAGAGTGAGTCCGTGATCAACGACAAGCTGGTGGAGATGGCGAAGAACAACCTGAAGTACTGGCAGCAGCTGGTGCGCAACCTGCAGGCCGGCGGTTATCTGGAAGGTGAGGTCGATCCCGAACGCACGGCGCGCATCCTGAACCAGTACACCCAGGGCGCCGTGAGCTATGCCCGCGTCACGCGCGACATCGCCGGCGTGAAAAGCGACCTGCCCATCGCCGTCTACACCCTCATCGGCCTCAAGCGCGAATACTGGTTTGCGACGAAGGCCACCTGGGAAGCCCAGCCCTGCTGCATCAAGAAACCGCTGCCTCTGTTCGAACCGACCGCAGCAGCAGCCTCATCGGCATCCTGATCGGCACACTAGCGGTTGCGCCACAGGAGTCTGAGACCCAGGCCAACCGCCAGCACCGTGATCCCCACCGCCAAAAGCCCCACCAGCATCAGTTGTGAGCCCGAGGCTTCGGCCAGGGAACCGGCACCTTTCATCGTCAGATAGCCGGGCGCGAACATCGCCGGCACCCACAGCAGTGCCGAACTCACGTTGGCGATCTGAAAACTGCTGAAACGCATGCGCATCACGCCGGCGACCAAGGGAATGGAAGAACGGATCGGGCCGAGAAAACGACCGATGAAAATCGAGACGAAACCGTAACGGCGGAAGAAAAGTTTGGCGCGCGCCATTGCCGAGCGATGCGGCTTCACCCAACGATGGCGATAGACGGCGGGACCGATCCAACGACCGAGACTGTAGGACACCCAGTCACCCAACACCGCACCGCCCACGGCCCACAGATACACCGGCAGCGCCGGTATCGTACCCGTGCCGATCAAGCCGCCCACCGTGATCAGGAGCGCAGTGGAAGGAATCAGAAAACCCACCACTGCCAGCGATTCGCCGAAGGCCATCACGCCCACCAAGGGCCCAGCCCACGCGCCGTGTTCGGTGATGAACGCCGTCACCTGCGCGATCGCTTCTTCCATGTGGGCCAAACCTCCGGGATGTACAAGGTCGCGCAGGATACACTACCTTGCACTCGCTGCGCTTCGCCGAAGCCATGCGCGCAGCGGAAGTACTCATCCCCAGCGTCGAAAGTGGGAACCAAAGCGCAGGAAAGCGCTCTGCGATCCACGATGCTGGACCGTGTTGGCCAGAACCGGAGAACCAGGATGGATACCCGCAAACCAGTCCCAGAACTCGAGGGCTTCGACCACACCAGAGCCTTTCTGAAGGAAGGCTATACCTTCATCTCGCGCTGCTGCGATCAGTTCGGCACCGATGCCGTGCGCGCGCGTCTTCTGATGAAACCCGTTCTGCTCGTGCGCGGCGAATCCGCCGCACGCATGTTCTACAGCGATCGCTTCACACGTCGCAAAGGCGCCATGCCTTCCACCGTGTTGCGTCTGCTGCAGGATCGCGGCAGCGTGCAGCAACTCGACGGTACTGCGCATCGTCATCGCAAGAGTCTCTTCATCGACCTTCTCACCAACGCCCACGCCGAACACGAATTTCTCGAACTTTTCCGCCGCGAATGGCTGCATTCCCTGCACGAGTGGAGCAAGCGCGATTCCATCGTTCTGTTCGATGAGGTGAACCTGATTCTGACGCGCGCGATCTGCCGTTGGGTGGGCTTGCCGCTGGAGAAGAAGGCCGACGTGGCGATGGCGAAGGAACTGTCGTCGATGATCGAGAACGCCGGACGCTTCGGCCCCGCCGTGATCGCCGCGCTCTGGCGTCGACGTGGTACGGAACGCTACATCCGCTCCATCCTCAAGCGCATGCGCGGGCGTCCCGACGAGCTCACCGATTCGCTACCCATCAGTCAGATTGCCAATTTCTGCGACATCGACCGCAAGCGCCTGTCGCTCGAGGTTGCCACGGTGGAAGTGCTGAACATCCTACGCCCCACGGTAGCGATCGGGCGCTACATCATGTTTGCCGCGATGGCCCTGCACGAATTCCCCGACTGGCGTGCCGCGCTGCGCGAAACCGACGACCATCAATACGAATATTTCGCCGAAGAAGTGCGTCGCCTCTATCCCTTCTTTCCCGTCATCGGCGGCATCGCACGCGAGAGTTTTCTATGGGAAGGCATCCACATCGCCAAGGGTGATTGGGTATTGCTCGATCTCTATGGCACCACGCATGACCCGCGGCTCTTTCCGCGCCCCGATGCCTTCGACCCCGAACGCAGACTGTCGTGGCAGGACCAGGACTTCCGTCACATCCCGCAAGGCGCCGGCGATGCCCGCGAAACGCATCGCTGCCCCGGCGAACGCTTCACCGTCGCCACGATGCGCGAAGCCATTCGTCTGCTCGTCGATGAAATGGAATACACCGTGCCGCCGCAGGATTTGTCGATGCCGCTCAATCACATGCCCGCACGGCCGAAGAGTGGGATGGTGTTGGCTGGGATTCGGCACAAGCCGGTGGAGTGATGAATCCTTGTTGAGGACCAGAGGCCTATAAGAACCCAGAAAAGATATTGCTAATCCCCTAGATTGATTTAGTTAAAATCAAGTATCGATACCAAAATAGATTTTCCCTCGACTATTCCCTAAGTCGTAAAGCAAAAAATTAAAAGAGCAAGAAACGCCTGAAGACAATTCATGACAGCAACAATAAAACGCATAAGAACTATGAAGGGTCTTGGAATATTCCGAGACTTAACCGCAGGGACTTCAAGCTTAGAATTTTCTCGATACAACCTTATATACGGATTTAACGGCTCAGGGAAAAGCACATTGTCTAGGATGTTCTCGAGCTTTGAGAAAGGAGGCTTGAGCGACAGACTTCCTGCTAATTGCTCCTTTAGCATCGAACTAAGCGACAACTCTCACATTAGCGTGCCTGACAACCCAAGCGGACTCGAGCGAAACCTCTTAGTTTTTAACGAAGACTTCATTCAGCAGAACTTGAAATGGCAGGAAGGCAAGGCGAATCCTGTGTTCTTCATAGGCGCTGATCAGGTGGAGGCGGCCCAACAGCTTGCGTCAAAGGAAAATTTCATCCGCGAGCTTCAAACAAAAAATGCTGCTGCACAGAAAGAAATAGAGACTACAGAAAGGATCCTCAGGGAGTTCAAGAAAACTAAGGCCAAGCAAGTAGCGTCACGACTACACCTCGTTGGTCGACACTATGAGGCAACGCATTTAACCAAGGACTATGAATCCTGGAAAAATGAAGAATTGCCCTCCTTAAGCGACGCTGATTTAGCTACAGCCGAAGACACCCTGAGACGGCAAGCTCCATTGGCAGCGCTATCAACCATCGAATTCGATGGCCAATCACTTTTGAAAGCCTATGGATTCATAACAAAAATTTGCAGTCAGTCCTTGGGGGCTGTTGCTCTTCAAGAAGCGGAGCTCTTCCCCGAAATGATAGTTTGGCTTCAAGCAGGATTCGTATTCCATGAACAACATGAATTGAGTTCTTGCTTGTTGTGCGGGAATGACCTAACTGAGGAACGAAAATCTCAATTGAAATCAGCGCTAGATTCGAAGATAGATGAATTCGTCCAAAAGGTATCTAATACACAAGAACGACTTCTTTCTCTTAAAGAAAGACTCCGTAAATTTGAACAGAATATCCCATCAGCAGCATCCACCTATCCGGATCTGCAGACTTCATTCGAAGACTACAGAAATTCAGTTCTGGAGCATCTAAGGAATGCCGAAGAGGTCATGAATCAACTTAGCATGTTGTTATCCGAAAAGCGTGGTCGCCCCGCAACTCCCTCTGATCTTTCCGCACTCCCCCCGCTCGCTTTTGTGGAAGAAATAGTTGCACACCTGCAGACATTCGTATCCAAAATTAATGAACTCATAGCCACGCATAACCAGAGAGTAAATAATTTCAAACAGCTCCAATCAAATGCAGAGTTCTCTATCCGTAAACATTACATCGCCGAATGTCGGGAGGATTTCTCGACGAACTTAAAAGCACTGGAAGAGGCGAGAGAAAGGCATACGAGAATCACTTTAGCTTTGGAGGAGACTAAGACAGCCGCCGAAAACTTAAGGCAACAGGTACGTCAGCATGGACCAGCAGCAACAGTGATTAATCAACTAATTGCTTCTTACCTAGGCCATGGCGAACTAACGGTCCACCCGATGGAAGCGGGCTACGAAATACGGCGTCATGGTAAGCTAATTGAAGGAACACCAAGCGAAGGCGAAAAGACTGCTATTGCGATCTCTTACTTTATTTCTATTATTGAGTCCGATGGGCGAAAGCTTAAAGACCAGATCATTGTGATCGACGATCCAGTTTCTAGTTTGGATACGAAGGCTTTGAATTACGCATGCTCGTTGCTGACGTACCGTCTAGCAAATGCTTGTCAATTGTTTATTTTGACGCACAACCAGCAATGCATGAATGAACTAAAGAAGGCCTGGAAGAACAAGCAGAATCCGAAGAATGGGGAGCAACCTTCTGCCAAATTTTTCTTCATTGATACGGCAATTCCTCAGGCAGGGCAAAAGCGTTCATCTACGTTAGTTAAAATGTCGCCACTGCTTAGGGAATACGACTCTGAGTACCACTTCCTTTTCAGCCACGTCTTAAAGTTTCTGGATAAGGGTCAAGCCCATTATGACCATGGTTACATGATGCCCAATGTTCTTCGGCGAGTTCTTGATATTTTCTTGGCTTTTAAATGCCCAGGATCAGCGGGCCTCAGCCAAAAAATGAAAGAGATTTGCTCTACGTACAAAAAGTTGGATCCGGTCAAGCTGGCCGCACTCGAAAGGCTAGCTCAGGTCGAATCTCACTCTGACAATCTAGACGACTTAATCTCGTTTTCCTCCATGACAATCGAAGAAACCAGGGATGCGACAAGAGCGCTTGTCGAATTGATGGAGACAGTCGATGAAGTCCACACGACGGCACTCAAAAGGATTTGCAGGCGCGCCTTAGAGGAAAATGCAGCTTGATCTACTAACTAAGGAGAAACTCTCTCCTTAAAGGTAGGAACGAGAATGGCGCGCCCGAGAGGATTTGAACCTCTGACCTTTGCCTCCGGAGGGCAACGCTCTATCCAGCTGAGCTACGGGCGCGTGATGAGGAGCCGGCATCATACTGTAAAGGCCGAAGTCAGACCAGAACTTGAGCTGGGCTAGCGGGCCTGGGGTGCGAGGCGGCTGCGCAGGGCGCGTTTGAGTTTGGGATCGGCGACGCCGGTGAGTGCGATGCGTTCGCAGCCGTTGAAGGCGGCGAATTCCGTGAGGCGCGCGGCGAGTTTGTCGAGCAGCATTTCATCCAATGGCACTTCGTCTTCGAGCACCAGGTTGCGCAGGTGCAGCGTGCCGCTTTCGCGTTCGGCCTTGGGGTCCATGCGGCCGATGAAGCGGGTGCCGTAGAGAAGCGGCAGCGCGAAGTAGCCGTACTTGCGCTTGCTTGGCGGCAGGTAGATCTCGGTTTGGTAGTCGAAGCCGAAGAGTTCCTTCACGCGCTTGCGCTGGATCACCGCATTGTCGAACGGCGACAGGATGTGCAGCCGCGGTTCGACGCGGCGCAGCGACTGTCCCAGTAGCGCCGGTGTGCTGTAGTAGCGCTGCTTCGGCATCGAGGCGAGCTGCACCTCCACCACTTCCCCCGCTTCCACCAGGGCCGGCAGCGCCAGTTCCACCGCTTCCTTCAGATCGGGTTGCAGGTAGTGGATTTCCTGCCGGCGCAACAGACCATGCGCCTGCAGCGCCTGCCGCACGACGAAGCTGCCAAGTTCGAGTGGCGTCGGCGGCGTGAGATCGAGATTGGAAGGCAGCAGACGTTCCGGCAAATCGTACTGCCGTTGGAAGTTGTGCCGCGCGCGCACCATCACCTCGCCCGCCATGAAGAGTTCATGCAGCGCCTTCTTTGCCGGCTTGCCATCCCACATGCCCTTCGAGACGTGGCCATGACTTTCGAAGTCGCGCGCATAGAGCGGACCTTCGTTGCGCAGACGTTCGAGCACGTGGCGCTTCACTGCTGCATCCACCTTGAACCAATGCCGCGCGCGCTTGCGGATGTGCTCCATGCGATGGCGATAGAAGCGATAGTGCGCAATGGGCATGAAGGCCACGGCATGATGCCAGTACTCGAATAGCTTCTGTTGTTCGAGCAATCGATAGAGCTGCGGCGGGGCGTAGTCGGGCACGCGCGAGAACAGGGTGTGATGATGCGCGCGTTGAATCACTGCGATGGCATCGAGCTGCACGTAGCCGAGTGACTGCACGGCAGAAAGTGCGCCTTTCGCGGCACGTCCCCAACTCGGACGCTGACGCAACAGACCCTGCTGATGCAGCGTCAGGCGCCGAGCGAATTCGAGATCGATCTGTTGCGTCATGGCTGCGTCACGCATGGCGGATCCATTACGGCACGAACGGTTTGGTTCGTTGGTACTTACCAATGTTTGCTGGTCCCACCCCGAGTCGTAGGCGTAGAATCGCGCGACTTCGTTTGGCAGGCGGCCCGCACGATAACAGGAAACGCCGCCGCATACTCAAGCTGCAAGAGCCGGACCCGCATGAACGTCAGTGCCACTGCTTCTCCCTGGTCGCCCCTGAAGTTCTCCACCTTCCGCTGGTTGTGGCTCGCCACACTGGTGTCGAACATCGGCTCGTGGATGCATGAGACGGGATCGGGTTGGTTGATCACCACGCTCACCGATTCGCCGGTGACCGTCGCACTGCTGCAAACCGCCACTTCGCTTCCCGCCTTCTTCATCCTGCTGCCATCGGGTGCGCTGTCCGACATTCTCGATCGCCGTCTCTATCTGATGAGCGGCAATCTCTTGATGATGGCGGTGGCCGCACTCACTGCTCTGCTCACGCTCACCGACACCATCGCAGCGTGGAGTTTGTTGCTGCTCACTTTGTTCCGCGGCATCGGTACCGCGATGATCATGCCCACCTGGCAGGCGATCGTGCCGGAGATCGTGCCGCGCGCCGAACTGCCGTCGGCGATCGGGCTCAACACCCTGGGCATGAACGTGAGCCGTGTGATCGGTTCGCTGGTGGCCGGGCTCATCATCGCGTCGCTCGGCACCGGCATGGTGTTCGTGGTGAACGCGCTCAGCTTGAGCTTCGTGATCGTGGTGCTGCTGCGCTGGAAGCGCGTGCCGCCGAAGACCGACCTGCCGCCCGAGAAGTTCACGCGCGCGATCATGACCGGGCTGCGCTACACGCGGCACTCGCCCGCTCTTCTTTCTACTATATATAGGAGCGTTGGCTTCTACTTCTTCGCCAGCGTGATGTGGGCGCTGTTGCCCCTCATCGCGCGCGACCTGCTGCAGGGCGACGCCCGCACGTACAGCTATTTATTTGCTGCCATCAGCATCGGTGCCATCGGCAGCGCGTTCGTGCTTCCTGCTCTGCGCAGCCGCTTCAACAACGATCAGCTCATCACCTACGCCTCGCGCGTATTCGCGGTGGGCATGAGTCTGACGGCACTGGTGCACGTGCAGGTGGTGGCGCTGCTCTCACTCTGCTTGTGTGGCGCGGCGTGGATCACGGTGATGACCTGCGCCCAGACCGCAGCGCAGACGGCACTGCCCAACTGGGTGAAGTCGCGCGGACTGGCGGTGTTCCTCACCTTCTTCATGGGCTCGCTGGCGATCGGCCCGGTGGTGTGGGGTTCGGTGACGGATCTCACCACCTTGCCGATCGCGATGCTGACGGCATCCGCGGGGCTCGTGATCGCGAGCTTCCTTACCCAACGCTGGCCGGTGAGTGGCAACGATCAACTCGATCACACGCCGGCGCAGCATTGGCGTAAGCCGGAACTCAAACTCACGGTACATCCCGAGCAGGGGCCGGTGATGGTGAAGGTGCGTTATCAAGTCGCGCCCGAACACCTCTCGGAATTCCTGCGCGAAGTGCATCTGCTCGGCAAGGCGCGGCGCCGTGATGGCGCAACGTTCTGGGGCATCTTCGAAGATGCGAATGAGCCGGGCACGTACGTGGAAACCTACGTGGTACCCAGTTGGCTTGATCATTTGCGGCAGCATGAGAGAATCTCGCGCCAAGACGCGCAGACCCAGGCCCGCATCAAAGCTCTGCTCATGGAAGGCACCGCGCCACTGGTGCAGCACTTCGTGACTCCATCGCACTTGAGCAGCTGACATCACGCCGGTTTGCATCCTCAACGTTCAGCTTTCGTTTCGGATAACTCATGAGTGATTCTCCCTCTCTGGCCAGCAACTTTTTGCAGGCCCTCCTCGATCGCGGTATCGAATACGTCTTTGCCAACGCAGGTACCGATTTCGCTCCCATCATCGAGGCCCTGGTATGGGCTAAGCAGCGCGGTATCCGCACGCCGGAATTTCTGACCGTGCCGCACGAGAACGTCGCCATCTCGATGGCGCACGGTTATTTCCTTGCCACGGGCAAGCCGACTGCGGTGATGGTGCATGTCACCGTCGGCACCGCGAATGCACTGTGCGGTTTGATGAACGCCGCGCGCGATCAGGCACCGATTCTGCTGATGGCCGGGCGCACGCCGAGCACGGAGAGCGGCCACATCGGTTCGCGCAACGCCAGCATCCACTGGGGGCAGGACAGCTTCGACCAGGGCGGCATCGTGCGCGAGTGGGTGAAGTGGGATTACGAACTGCGTCCGGGTCAGGCACCCGAAGAAATCGTGGGCCGTGCACTCGACATCGCGATGAGCGAGCCGAAGGGTCCGGTGTATCTCTGCATGCCGCGCGAAGTGTTGGGTGATCCTGCACAACAGCCGCCCAAACCGATGCAACTGCGTGCGCTCGGCGCGCTGCCCGCCGAACCTTCTGCCGCCGGCATCGCGCAAGCGGCCGAATGGCTGGCTGCTGCGGAGTTTCCGCTGATCATCACCTCGAGTGTGGGTCGTGACGCACCGAACGTCGGCGTGCTGTCGCGCATCGCCGAAAACTACGGCATCGGCGTGGCCCTGCCCGGCGAACCCGGCGCACGTGAACTCAACATTCCGACCACGCATCCGATGTTCCTCGGCGTGCATCCGGCGGATGCGATCGCCAAGGCCGACGTGATCGTGGCGCTCGACTGCGAAGTGCCGTGGTGGCCGAGCAAGGTGCAGCCGCGCGATGGCGCCAAGCTGATCCATATCAGCGCCGATCCGCTCTATGCGCGCTACCCTGTGCGCGGATTTGCGATGGACCTCGTGATCGCCGGTTCCTCTTCGCTCGCGCTCACCAAGCTCGAAGCCGCGTTGTCGGATGAGACCAAGGGCGAAGAGTCGCGCATCGCCAATCGTGCGAAGCAGTTCACATCGCTCAGCCGCGCACGTCTCGCTGCGCGTGCTGCACTCGTGGACAAGATGAAGGAGCGCTCACCACTGCATCCCGTGTGGATCGCGGAGTGCATCAATAAAGTGGTGACGCCCGACACCATCATCGTCAACGAGATGGGCGTGCCGCTCGAGTTCCTCGATCTGGAAACGCCGCGTTCGTATCTGTCGAGCAGTCTTGCCGGTGGTCTCGGCTTCGGTCTCGGTGCTGCAGTGGGCGCCAAGCTCGGCGCGCCAAACAAAGAGGTGATTCTGCTCGTGGGCGATGGTTCGTACATGTTCGGTTGTCCGACCGCTGCGCATCACGCCGCACGTCTGCACGGTGCGCCCACCACGACTCTCGTGATGAACAACGCGCGTTGGAATGCCGTGCATCGTTCGACGCTCGGCATGTACCCGGAAGGACTGGCGTCGAAGGAAGCGTTGATGCCGCTCGTATCACTCGGCGAATCGCCGGAGTATCAGGACATCATGAAGGCCTGTGGTGGTCACGGCGAGAAAGTGGAAACGCCTGCCGAATTGCCGGCTGCGCTCGAGCGTTGTCTCGCTGCGAACCGCCGTGGGCAGAGCGCGCTCATCAACGTCGTGTGTGGTGACTGACTTTTGAGTCGTGCGCCGAGGATGCGTAGCTGATGCCGATCGATGTCTTGCTTACCTTTCTCGGCGCGTCGGTGTTGCTCACCTTGGCACCGGGGCCGGACAACTTGTTCGTGCTCACACAAGGTGCACTCTATGGCGCACGTGCGGGGATCTGGGTGACGCTCGGTCTGTGCACCGGTCTCATCTTCCACACCACGATCGCGGTGCTGGGACTGTCGTCGATCTTCCTGTTGAGCAGCGTTGCCTTCTTCGCACTCAAACTCGCCGGCGCCGTCTACTTGCTCTACTTGGCGTGGGGTGCGTGGCGCGCGGGAACGAGTGGTGGAGCGTTGAGTGAGTCGGTGCCACTCACCGCGCTGCAACTCTATCGACGCGGCATCATCATGAACGTGACGAATCCGAAGGTGGGAATTTTCTTCATCGCCTTCCTGCCGCAGTTCACTCATCCGAGCTATGGTCCGCTGCCCTCTCAGTTATTAACGTTGGGCGTGATCTTCATGGCCCAGGTGATCGTGATTTTCTCCTCCATCGCGTTGGCCTCCGGGTATCTCGCCGGGTGGTTCAAGCGCTCCGACGCCGCCCAGCGGCTCCTGAACCGCGCTTCCGCGGTGATTTTTGCCCTTCTGGCTCTCAGATTGGCGCTCAGCCCGCGCTGAAGCGCCTCTGAACGCGCTTTGTGTCTCTGCCGGGGGGGCCAGCACAGCGCCTCCGGGGCCAAAAAAGGGCTTGTCAAGACGTGAAATGGCAGGGGGGGCTCCCTATAATCGGGCTCCGCGTTGCGCTCTTGAGGGGGATGACGCGGCCGCAGTGCCTCGTCCAACGCCAAACTCCATAACTATTACTACTCAGACTAAGGATCACTATGGCAACTTCCAAATCCACAAAGACCAAGCCCGTATTGACCCCGGCTGACGACTTTTCCAGCCTCGCCATAGAAGAACAGACGGCCCGTTTCCTGGCTTCCGGCGGCAAGATCCAACAGATTCCGCTTGGTGTGAGTGGTCAGGTTGCAACTTCAGGCCCGCGCCACATCACCCTGGGTAAGCGCCATCTCCAGGGCAATTGATCGAAAGAATTCAGCGCCAACCGGCCTAAAACCTATTGCTGCTTTGCTGCTTTGACCCTGCCCTCCGGCGGGGTTCGTTTTATTTGGAGCATTGATTTTCAAGGAAAATTTGCAGTTCAGGCTGCCCCAACCGCCGTACGGGAAGACTCATGGATAGTGCCGTTCGTCCGCTCAACTACGACCTGGTCAAGGATCTCCTGCAGCCCCGCCCCGCCGAATGCCACAAGGGCCACTTCGGCCACGTGCTCGTCGTAGGGGGCGATGCCGGCATGGGTGGCGCCGCGCTCATGGCGGCCGAAGCCTGTGCCCGCACTGGCGCCGGACTGACCTCCGTTGCCACCCACCCCTCCCATGCCTCCAGCTTTCTGGTGCGTCGCCCCGAGCTGATGGTGGTCGGTTTGGATGACGTCCACGTTATTAACGGGCTCGGCGAGCGCGCCACGACCCTCGTATTGGGGCCTGGCCTCGGCCGTAGCGCCTGGTCGGAGGCCGTATTCGCCACCACGCTTGCTCTCGCTACCCAGCGCCAGCTACCCCTGGTGCTCGATGCCGACGGATTGAACATGCTGGCGGCTCTGCGTCAGACCCAAGCCAGCCCGGAGAAAGGCAAGTGGATACTCACTCCGCATGCCGGCGAAGCGGCACGTCTTCTGGGCACCACGCGCGAGGCGGTGGAAGCCGACCGTGAGGGTTCCGTGCGTGCTCTCTTCGAGCAATACGGCGGCGCCGTACTCCTCAAGGGTCACGGCACGCTCGTGTGCTACCAACGCGACACCCGCGTCATGATCGAACGCTGCCAACATGGCAACCCCGGCATGGCCACCGGTGGCATGGGTGATGTGCTCAGTGGCATTCTCGGCGGCCTACTCGCCCAGGGCCTGAGCCTGGAAGACGCCATCCGCCTGGGCGTGTGCCTGCACGGCAAGGCCGGCGACCTCGCCGCTGCTGCTGGCGGCGAACGCGGAACCTTGGCCACCGATCTCTTTCCTTATCTGCGTACCCTGCTCAACCCGTGAGTTCTCTGTTTCTACCCGATGATGCGGCCACCCTAGCCGCTGGTGCCGCCCTGGCGCGCGGTTCGCGCGGCCACGGCCTGATCTTTCTCACCGGCGACCTCGGCGCCGGCAAGACCACCCTCAGCCGCGGCCTGATCCAGGCACTCGGCCACGCGGGCTCAGTGAAAAGTCCCACCTACACCTTGGTCGAGCCCTATGAACTGCCGGGTGGTCGGGTGTTCCACTACGACCTCTACCGGCTGGCCGACCCCGAGGAGCTGGAATACCTGGGCCTGCGGGACCATCTCGATGGACAGTCACTCACCTTGATCGAATGGCCGCAGCGCGGTGGGAGCCTGCTGCCCGAACCGGATCTGCGCCTGACCTTGGAAGTATTGCCGCAGGGTCGCCGCCTTAGTTGGCAAGCACTCACATATCACGGAGAGCTGATGGCAGCTGAGTTGACTCAGCTGAAGGCGTCCGTTGCGGCTGGATGAGCTAGAAATTTGGGCGCGATCGGTCGATGTTCGATTTCGCACACGAAATCACAGAATCTTTCTAGCTTTCATTCGCAAACCTATGTAATGTATGGACTTCTTTTGATTTAACCAAAACCAGTCCATGCCCCGCCTGCGTCCTTCAGCCCTGTTGCTGTTGCTTGCCTGCTGCGCCACCGCGGCACAGGCCGCCGTGGTCGAGAGCATCCGGACCTATCGCGCCCCCGAATACACCCGCCTGGTGTTCGACCTGGACACCCCGCTCGAACACAAGATATTCACCCTCGAGAACCCCGACCGCGTCGTGATCGACCTGGTGGGCTCCCGCTTCGAGGGCCGCGTCGACGACTTGAACCTCGGCGAGACGCCGATCGACGCCATCCGCCACGCGCCCCGCAACGAAAAGGACGTCCGCATCGTGCTCGACATGAAGAGCCGTGTGCGTCCGCGCAGCTTCCTGTTGGGCAAGAACGAACAATACGGCGATCGCCTGGTGATCGACCTCTACGACGCCGGCGAAGGCTCGGTCGAAGCGCGCGAAGTGGTGGCCAGCGCCAGTACCGTCGACAACCGCCGCGACATCGTCATCGCCATCTCCGCCGGCCACGGCGGTGAGGACCCCGGCGCCATCGGTGTCGATCGTCTGCGTGAGAAAGACGTGGTGCTCGCCATCGCGCGCGAAGTGGAAAAGCGCATCAACGCCACGCCGGGCTTCAAGGCTCTCATGGTGCGTGAAGGCGACTACTACATCGGCCTGCGTGAGCGCGTGCAGCTGGCGCACAAGTACGACGCCGACTTCTATGTCGCAATCCACGCCGACGCCCACACGAACAAGGAAGCCAATGGCGCCACGCTCTATGCACTGTCGCAGAATGGCGCCACCAGCGAACACGCCCGCATCCTCGCCGACAAGGAGAACGCTGCGGACCTGATCGGCGGTGTCGGCCCCGTAAGTCTCACAGATAAAGATGAAGTACTGCGCAGCGTGCTGGTGGACCTCAGCATGACGGGCAGCATCGCCACCAGTCTCGAGATCGGCAAGCACCTGATCGACACGCTCGACAAGGTGACTACGCTGCGCCGCCGCAACGTCGAGCAGGCCGCCTTCGTCGAGCTCAAGTCCGCCGACATTCCTTCGCTCCTGGTCGAATCCGGCTACATCACCAACGCCCGCGACGCCAAGAATCTCGCCTCGCCCGAGTGGCGCGCACGCTTCGCCGCCACACTGGTCGATGGCATCGTCAGCTGGTTCCGCGCGCGTCCGCCGGTGGGCACGATGGTGGCCTGGCAGAAAGAACACGGTGGTGAGATCGCCGCCGCCACCAACGACGGCACCTACACCGTGCAGCGTGGCGACTCGCTCTCGCGCATCGCGCAACGCTTCAAGATGGATGTGAGCGTGCTGATGTTCGCCAACGACCTCACCGACGACACCATCCGCGTCGGTCAGGTGCTCAAGATTCCTTCCTCCTAACTCTCCGACGGGCAGCTTCATCCCCATCCGTGTAAACTCCCCGCTTCGGCGCGAGGAGCGCCGGTGCATTCGTTCGACACCCAGAGGTTCCCGTCCGCATGAAGTCCACACCCGCCCGCATCCAACTGCTCAGCCAACGTCTGAGCAACCAGATTGCTGCCGGCGAAGTGGTGGAACGTCCGGCTTCGGTGGTGAAGGAACTGCTCGAAAACAGTCTCGACGCCGGCGCGACGCGCATCGACATCGAACTCGAAAAAGGCGGCGTGAAACTGATTCGCGTGCGCGACAACGGTACCGGAGTGACCAAGGACGATCTGCCACTCGCACTCAGCCGCCACGCCACCAGCAAGATCACCACGCTGGAAGATCTCGAAGCCATCGTCAGCCTTGGGTTCCGCGGCGAGGCCTTGGCCAGTATCAGTTCGGTCTCACGTCTCACGCTCACTTCGCGCGCCATCGACAGCGACATGGCGTGGCAGGTGGAGGCCGAGGGGCGCGACATGAGCTCCTCGATCAGCCCTGCCGCGCACAGTCAGGGCACGACGGTGGAAGTGCGTGATCTCTTTTTCAATACACCTGCACGTCGCAAGTTCCTGCGTACGGAACAGACCGAATATCAGCGCATCGACGAAATCATCAAACGCATCGCGCTCAGCCGCTTCGATGTGAGCTTCACCGTCACGCACAACCAGCGTGTCGTGCAACGTTATGACCGCTGCAACACCGTGCAGGAAAAACAGCGCCGCGTGGCGCAGATCTGCGGCCCCGCCTTCATCGACAACGCCATCGCCATCGAATTCGAGAACAGCAATTTTGACCAGAAGGGTTTGAAACTCTGGGGCTGGGTGTCGCTGCCGACCTTTTCGCGCGCGCAGGCGGATTTGCAGTACTTCTACGTCAACGGTCGCGTGATCCGCGACAAGCTGGTGACGCACGCGATTCGCCAGGCCTATCGCGACGTGCTGTTCCACGATCGTCATCCCGCCTACGTGCTCTACCTGGAATTGGAGCCGGAAGGCGTCGACGTGAACGTGCATCCCACCAAACACGAGGTGCGCTTCCGCGACAATCGCCTGGTGCACGACTTCCTCTTCAGCGCACTGCATCGTTCACTCGCGGAAGTGCGCCCGCAGGATCATCTGCAACAGACCGTGTCGCCGACACCGACCGCAGCACCGCACATCGCACCGGTCGAACAGCAGCGCATGTCGCTCTATTCACCGGGAGCGGTTACCGCGGAACCGCGCGAGTGGACCGCGCCGCCTTCCTACAACGGTGCCAGCAGCCTGCCGAGCGCAACGCAGATCCGCGATCAGCTCGCGGCCTACGAACTCGGTTTGCGTCAGCCCGCGCAGTCCCTGCCGGAAACGAAAGACGAGGACATTCCGCCGCTCGGCTACGCCCTCGCGCAACTGCATGGCATCTACATCCTCGCGCAGAACGCGCATGGCCTGGTCGTGGTCGACATGCACGCCGCACACGAACGCATCACTTACGAATACATGAAAAGCGCCGCCGACAGCGAAGGCATTCGTGCCCAGCCCTTGCTCGTTCCGGTGAGCGTTTCGGTGAGCGAACGCGAGGCGGATTGCGCCGAAGAACATCGCGAGATGCTGGCGCAGTTGGGGTTGGAAGTGGATCGTCGTGGACCGGAAAGGCTCAGCATTCGTCAGGTTCCCGTGATCCTGAACAAGGCCGATGCCGAACAGTTGCTGCGCGACGTGCTATCGGATCTGTTGGAACACGGCAGCAGCGACCGCATTGCCGCTGCGCGTGATGAACTGCTGGCGACGATGGCCTGCCACGGCTCGGTGCGTGCCAACCGTCAGCTCACGATTCCCGAGATGAATGCGCTCCTGCGTGACATGGAAAGAACGGAGCGTAGCGGTCAGTGCAACCATGGTCGTCCGACCTGGGTGCAGCTCAGCATCGGCGAATTAGACCGAATGTTCCTGCGCGGGCAGTAGATCGGACTCGGGCAACACCTCCAGATTCGCCACTGGTCCCCAATAGCGATTCAGCAGACGCTGCTGCACGGCGATGTCGCCGCTGGTGAAGAAGTGCAGGCTGCCGCTTTCCGTGGCGGGATTCAGTGCATCGATTTCTTCCAGACGCCGCCGCGTTTCGCGTGCCACGGCCACTCCGGTATCGACGATGCGTACGCTGCCGCCCATCACGTTCTGAATCAGTTCGCGAATCAATGAATAGTGCGTGCAGCCCAATACCAATACATCGGCGTTCTTGGCGCGCATCGGCTCGGTGAGTTCATGCAACAAGGCTTCGATCGCCTGCGGCTGAAACTCCTCGGCTTCGATCAATTCGACCAAGCCGGGACAGGCGCGCGTGATGATTTCCACCTGTGAGGAGAAGCGATCCTGCAAGCGAATGAACTTGTCGCTGGCGATGGTGCCGTTCGTTGCCAAGACGCCGACGATGCCGCAGTGGCTCAGGGAGGCCGCCGGTTTCACCGCAGGCTCCACGCCGATGAACGGCAATTCGTAGTGCGCGCGCAGATCGGCGATCGCCGCGGCGGTTGCGGTGTTGCACGCGACGACGATGGCCTTGGCACCCTGCTCGATCAGGAAGTCGACGATGGCGAAGCTGCGCTCGCGGATGAAGTCGCCACCCTTCGGCCCATAGGGCGCATGACGCGAATCGGCGACGTAGATGAGATTTTCGTAGGGCAACAGTTCACGCAGGCCCGCGAGGATGGAAAGCCCGCCCACGCCCGAGTCGAAGACGCCGATGGGAGCAGTGGGAGAGGGAGTAGCGATGCTCACGTTGCTGGTATCGATGAGGAAAGCGGAAAGCGCGCATTGTACTCAAGCCGACGGTCCAGAGCGTGCGCCGCCTCATGCTATAGTGCGCGCCCCCGAACCACTCCTGTCTTATGACGACTTCCACACTGCCTCCCGCCATTTGCCTGATGGGCCCGACTGCTTGCGGCAAGACCAAGGTGGCAGTCGAGCTGGTGCAGGAAGGCCCCTTCGAGATCATCAGTGTCGACTCCGCGCTCGTCTATCGCGGCCTGGACATCGGTGCCGGCAAACCCGATGCCGCCACCCTCGCGCGCGCGCCACATCGTCTGATCGACATCCGCGATCCGAGCGAGCCCTACTCCGCTGCCGACTTCCGTGTCGATGCGATTCGCGAAATTACCGATATCCAATCGAAGGGCCGCATACCGCTTCTCGTCGGTGGCACGATGCTCTATTTCAAGGCACTGCGCGATGGTCTGGCGGAGATGCCACCGGCCGATCCCGCGGTGCGACAACGTATCCTTGATCTCGCTGCTGCCGAAGGTTGGCCCGCCGTGCACGCGCGTCTCGCCGCGGTCGATCCGGTGTCCGCGGCACGCATTCATCCAACCGACCCACAGCGTCTGCAGCGCGCGCTGGAAGTGTATGAGGTCTCCGGTGTTCCTCTTTCACGACATCACGCCACGCAGAAAAAACAGAATGGCGATTTACCGTGTTCTCTGATTTTTGTTGGCATGATTCCCGCGGATCGCGGTCGTTTGCATCAGCTGATCGCGGATCGCTTTCACCAGATGCTCGCGGCAGGCTTGGTCGAAGAAGTGCGCAAGTTGCGGCAACGCGGCGATCTCGACGTCGATCTGCCGGCCATCCGCAGCGTAGGTTACCGCCAGGTATGGAACTATCTGGACGGTGGCTGCTCTTACGAGGAGATGGTGGCAGCAGCAATCGCCGCTACTCGCCAACTGGCAAAACGCCAGTTGACCTGGATGCGTAGTTGGGACGGTTTGAGCCCCTTGGTTTGCTCTTTGCAGGGCGATCAAGGTGATGATGCAAATATTGTGAAGAATCACTTGAAAACTCTAGGCATCATCACCAATTACTGGTAGCCCTCTCGGAGCGGACCCTATAATTGCGGCTTTCCCAGCAGTGCCGGCGGACAACGTCCGGATAGATCCTGGAGCAGCAGTAGCTGTACGCGTAATTCGAGCAAATTTTCACCATACCCATCAGGAGAGTTGTCATGTCAAAAGGGCATTCACTACAAGACCCTTTTCTTAACGTGCTGCGTAAGGAGAAAGTCCCCGTCGCCATCTATTTGGTGAGCGGTATCAAACTGCAGGGACAGATCGAATCCTTCGACCAGTTTGTGATCGTGCTGAAGAACACCGTGAATCAGATGGTGTACAAGCACGCCATTTCCACCGTGGTTCCGTCGCGTCAGGTACGTGTGCCCATGTTGGGTGCCAATGACAACGGCGGTGACGAGGAGAGTGCCGGCAACTCATTCTGAGCATCACATCCATCGGCTTCGGCCCGCACCATTGTGGAGCGGGCCTTGGCTGAAGGCTCTGGCTCCACGAGGTAGTTTTGTTTTTTGAGCGGCCCAAGAGCGGCGAAATAGCCATTTTGGTCCAGGTGGGTTACGAAGACCTGCAGGACGAAGCCGATGCCCGGGAGTTCGAGGAACTCGCCATTTCCGCTGGCGTGATTCCCGCAGCCCTCGTCACGGCCTCGCGTCGTCTCACCAGTCCCCGTACGTTGATCGGTAGCGGCAAGCTCGAAGAGCTGAAGGCCGCCATTGCTGCTCACGAAGCGCAAGTCGTTCTCTTCAATCACACGCTCACTCCCAGCCAGGAACGCAACCTGGAAAAGGAACTCAAGTGTCGTGTGCTCGACCGCACCGGTCTCATTCTCGACATCTTCGCCCAACGCGCCCGCAGCCACGAAGGTAAGCTGCAAGTGGAGCTGGCGCAGCTCAAGCACGCTTCCACTCGTCTCGTCCGCGGTTGGACCCACCTCGACCGTCAGAAAGGCGGTATCGGTCTGCGCGGTGCCGGTGAAACCCAGCTCGAAATCGACCAACGCCTGATCGGCGTACGCATCAAGGCCATCAACAAGAGCCTGGAAAAGGTGCGCAGTCAGCGCGAACAGGGTCGACGCGCCCGCAAACGTGCTGAAATTCCAACAGTGTCCCTCGTCGGCTACACCAACGCCGGCAAGTCGTCGCTGTTCAATCGCCTCAGTGGTGACGAGGTCTACGTCGCCAACCAGCTCTTCGCCACGCTCGACTCCACGCTGCGCAAGATCGAAGCGCCCGGCATCGGTCCGCTCATCCTGGCCGACACGGTGGGCTTCATCCGCAACCTGCCACACCAATTGGTGGACGCCTTCCGCGCCACGCTGGAAGAAACCGTGCAGGCACATCTGCTGCTGCATGTCGTCGACTGCCACAACGACGAGCGCCTGATGCTGATCGATGAAGTGAACAAGGTGCTGGAAGAAATCGGCGCGGAAGACATCCCGCGTCTGCTCGTCTTCAACAAGATCGACCTCCTGCCCGAAACCAAGCCTTCGATCGAACGCGACGAGTCCGGCCGCCCGATCCGCGCCTGGGTTTCCGCCCACACCGGGGCCGGCATTCCCGAACTCCTGAGCGCCATCGGCGAGCTCCTGGGCGAGAACCTCGTTTCCATCCATCTGCCGCTGCGCCCCGATCAGGGCCGCCTGCGCTCGCGCTTCTACGGCGCCGCTGCAGTCGAGGAAGAAACGGCCGATGAGAACGGTCAGACCTGGCTGCGCCTGAAACTGCCCCGCGCGGATTTCATCCGCCTGATGCAAGAGGCCGGTGCCGACCCCCTGCCTTGGCTGCCGAAACCCGCCGTCGTGCAGCCGCAGCCGGAGGAAGAACCCGAATTGGAGCAGGCAGCGCCCCTGGAGCGAGCGGTGTAATTGCCCCGTTAAATCCGTTAAAATCCGCCCCCGCCCATAATGAGTGCGCCATTCCCCGCCCAAGGCGCGCCCCAGCAAGATAATCAATCACTTAACCGGAGTAAGCATGGCCTGGAATGAACCAGATGGTGATGATCGCAAGCACGATCCCTGGGGCTCCAATTCCGGTAAGAAGGATCAAGGACCACCCGACCTCGATGCGCTGATCAATGATCTGATGCGCAAGTTGTCTGGTGCCTTCGGAGGCAAGGGTGGCAATTCCTCCGGTGGCAGCGGCGGCGGTCTCAGCCGCGGCATGGTGGGCGGTGTATTGCTGGCACTGGGCCTGGTCTGGGTCGGTTCCGGTGTCTATACGGTGGACGAACAGGAACGTGGCGTCGTGCTGCGCCTCGGTCGTGCTCTCGAGGGTGTGGTCGAACCCGGCCTGCGCTGGAACCCGCCGCTCATCGACGAAGTCACCAAGATCAACGTCACCCGCATCTACGACCAAAGCTTCAGCGGCACCATGCTGACCGAGGACGACAACATCGTGGACATCACGATGACCGTCCAATACCAGATCACTGATGCCCGCAAGTACTACCTCGAAGTCGAAGATCCCGAAATCAGCCTGATGCAGGCCGCCGAATCCGCCATCCGCCACGTGGTCGGTGGTTCCAAGATGGATACCGTCATCACCAGTGGCCGTGAAGTATTGGCACAGGAAGCCGGCGAACGTCTGCAGCGCTATCTCGACGCTTACGGCACCGGCATCACCGTACGTCAAGTGAACATCGCCCAATCCTTGCCGCCGCAGCAGGTGCGTGCCGCGTTCGACGACGTGATCAAGGCGCGCGAAGACAACCAATCGTCCCAGAACGAAGCCCGCGCCTACGCCAACCGTGTGATCCCGCAGGCACGTGGTAATGCGCTCCGCCAGCTCGAAGACGCCAATGCCTATCGCGCACAGGTCGTTGCCCGCGCCCAGGGTGAGGCCGAACGCTTCGAACAACTGTTGGTCGAGTATCAGAAGAATCCCGAAGTGACGCGCGAGCGTCTCTACATCGACACGCTGCAGGAAATCATGGCCAACGCCTCGAAGGTGATGGTCGGCACCGAAGGCGGCAACAACATGTTCTACCTGCCGCTCGATCAGATCCTGCAGAACCAGCGTCGTCCGTCCTCGAGCACCAACCTTCCGGGCGTGACCATCACGCCGGAGAACCAGGGCTCGAGCGTCAACTCTCCCCAGTTGCAGATCCGTCAGGCCCCAGCCCGAGGAGTGAACCGCTGATGAGAAACACCGGCATGTTTCCCCTGTTCCTGTTGGCCGCCCTGGTTCTGGTCGGCTCCAACTGCATGTACGTGATCCGCGAGATCGATCGTGCGGTGCTGCTCACCTTCGGTGAAGTGACCAAGAGCGACATCGAACCCGGTCTGCACTTCAAGATTCCCGGCGTGCACACCGTGCGTCGTTTCGATGGCCGCATCCAGACCCTCGACACTGCCACCGAAAGCTATCTGACCGGCGAGAAGAACTATCTGGAAGTCGACTCCTACGCCAAATGGCGCGTGGCCGACACCGCCCGTTTCTATACCGCCACCACCGGTGACGAGAACCGCGTGAACAGCCTTCTGCTGCAGCGCATCAACACCCACATGCGCAACCAGTTCGGCATGCGCACCGTGCACGAAGTCATCGCCGGCGAACGCGACCTCCTGATGACCACCATCACGCAGAACCTCAACCGCGAAGCGCTGAGCGAACTCGGCATCGAAGTGGTCGACGTACGCGTCAAACGCATCGATCTGCCTGACAACGTCAGTGATTCGGTGTTCCTGCGCATGAATACCGAGCGCCAGGAAGAAGCCCAGGAACTGCGCTCCATCGGTCTCGAGATAGCCGAAGGTATCCGCGCCGATGCCGACCGTCAGCGCACCGTGCTCGAAGCCGAAGCCTATCGCGAAGCCGAGCGCATCCGCGGTGAAGGTGATGCCGAGGCCGCTGCGATCTATGCCGCCGCCTTCAGCAAGGATCCGGAATTTTTCGAGTTCACCCGTCGCCTCAGCGCCTATCGGGAAAGCTTCAATCCCGGCGATCTGCTGCTGCTCGGCCCCGACGGAGACTTCTTCAAATACCTGAAGAACAGCGAAGCGCCCGCGCGCTGAGAGCAATCATCGACCAGCAACTCGACGAATACGCCCGTCAGGGCCGACCCAGGCTTTCTCATTCATGAACATCAAGGCTAATCGCTGGCTACTGCCCGACGGTGTCGACGAATTACTGCCACCGTTTGCCAACCAGCTGGAACAACTGCGTCGCGACATCCTCGACCTGTTCCAGAGTTGGGGCTATGAACTCATCGAAACGCCGCTGATCGAATTCCTCGATTCGCTGCTGGTCATGCCCAGTGCCGATCTCAACCTGAGCACCTTCAAGCTGGTGGATCAATTGAGCGGCAAGAGCATGGGCGTACGTGCCGACCTTTCCTCGCAAGCCGCCCGCATCGATGCCCACGTCCTGAAACGCGACAGCATCACGCGGCTCTGCTACGCCGCCAACGCCCTGCGCACGCGTCCGCGCGGTCCGCTCGGCTCACGTTGCCCGCATCTGATCGGCGCCGAGCTCTACGGCCATTGCGGCATCGAAAGCGATGTCGAGGTGATCGGACTCTTGCTGCGCACGCTGCAGATCGCCGGCGTCGAAGGTCCTCTGCTCGCCCTCGGCCACAACCAATTCCGGCGTCAGCTGCTGAACGCCGCAGCCCTGCCCGTGGAAGTACACGACAAGCTCGTCACCGCGCTGCAGAACAAGGCCGTGGCCGATCTCGAACAACTGCTCGCCAACCCGGCGATCCCGAGCCATCTCGCTCCCATCTTCAAGGCACTGCCGACGCTGCATGGCGACGCGACGACGCTCGAACGCGCCCGCACGCTCTTCTCGCCGCTGCCGGCCGAGCTGCGCAGTGAACTCGATGGCGCGCTGGATCAGCTCACGACCATCGCAACGCGTCTTGGAGAACAGTTCCCGCAACAGCGGCTCTATTTCGATCTGTGCGAACGTCGTGGTTACGACTATCACACGGGCGTGATCTTCTCTGCCTACGTGAGCGGTCACGGCGAAGCCATCGCCAACGGCGGCCGTTACGACGCCATCGGCAACATCTTCGGTCGCGAACGTGCGGCCACCGGTTTCGATGCGGATATCAAAACACTGTTGCGACTCAGCCGCCGCAACTTCAGTGAAGCGCAACGCATCTATGCTCCCGCCGGCGGTGACGCCGCACTGACATCTCTGGTGGCGGAGCTGCGTGCGCAAGGCAAGGCAGTGATTCAAGGTTTCGACGCCGATCCCGCAAGTGCACGTGCACAGCAGTGCAACGCCATGCTCGTGCGCAGCGCGGACGGCGCCTGGCAGATCGACTCTCTCGATTGAATTTCAGCGACACCAATCAGGTTTCAAGGCAACGACATGGGCAAAAGCGTAGTAATTCTCGGCACGCAATGGGGTGACGAGGGCAAGGGCAAGATCGTCGATCTGCTCACCGAAAAAGCATCGCACGTTGTGCGCTTCCAGGGCGGTCACAACGCTGGCCACACGCTGGTGATCGGCGGCAAGAAAACCGTGCTGCACCTGCTGCCGTCCGGCATCCTGCGCGACGGTGTCACCTGCGTGATCGGCAACGGCGTAGTGCTGTCGCCGTCCGCTCTGCTGAAGGAAATCGACGAGGTCGAGGCCGAAGGCATCAAGGTCTGCGCCAACCTCAAGATCAGCCCTGCCTGTCCGCTCATCCTGCCCTATCACGTTGCGCTCGATCAGGCGCGTGAGCTCAAGAAAGGCAACAACAAGATCGGTACCACCGGTCGTGGCATCGGCCCGGCCTACGAGGACAAGGTGGCTCGTCGCGGCATTCGTCTCGGCGAACTGCTCGACGCCAAACACTTCGCCGAGCGTCTGCAGGAAGTGCTCGAATACCACAACTTCCAGCTCGTGAATTACTACGGCGTGGCCGCGCAGGACTATCAGGAAATCCTCGACACTCACCTGCAGATGGCCGAGCGCATCCGTCCGATGGTGGGCGACACCATCGATCTGTTGCACAACGCCCGCAAGGCGGGTGACAACATCCTGTTCGAAGGCGCCCAGGGCTCGCTGCTCGACATCGACCACGGCACCTATCCCTTCGTGACTTCCTCCAACACCACTGCCGGCGGCACCGCCACCGGTAGCGGCTACGGCCCGCTCTATCTCGACTACGTGCTTGGCATCACCAAGGCCTACACCACCCGTGTCGGCAGCGGCCCCTTCCCGACCGAGCTCTTCGACGAAATTGGCGAAAGACTGTTCCAGAAAGGTCAGGAGATCGGTGCTTCCACCGGCCGCAACCGTCGCTGTGGCTGGTTCGACGCCGCTGCCGTGAAACTCGCCATTCGCATCAGCAGCATCTCCGGCATCTGTCTGACCAAGCTCGACGTGCTCGACGGTCTCGATACTGTGAAAGTGTGCGTGGGTTACAAGGGCGTGAGCGGCAGCTCGATGACCTGTCTCACCAACTTCGATTCCTACAACACGCTCGAACCGATCTACGTGGAACTGCCGGGCTGGAAGGAAAGCACCTACGGCGCGCGTTCGCTCGAGGCCCTGCCCGATAACGCCCGCAACTACATCAAGTTCATCGAAGAACAGATCGAAGCGCCGGTGGACATCATCTCCACCGGTCCGGATCGCGAGGAAACCATCATCCTGCATCATCCGTTTCAGTAAGTGCTGATCTCACTGCAACGCAAAGGCCGCCCGGGCAACCTGGCGGCCTTTTTGTTTACGTGGAGATTCAGCCCACGCGCTGAAACAGGTTCGGGTAATCGCGCACGATGCCGTCGTCATCGAGCGGCAATTCGGCCTTGAACCCACTCCCATCGAGACTTTCGAAGAGATAACGCCCATCGGGCAGATGCGTGTAGGCCTGATGTTGGCGATGCACCGTCAACTCGGGCGCGTAGACCCAGGCCACATGGAACTCCTGCCGCTCACCGACACTCAGCGGTTTGCGCAGCAACGGCAGACTGTTGGTGAAGGGTGTGGGCCAGATGTCGATGTCGAGACAACCTTCGAGCTCGGCAATGGGGCGACCATCGTCGTAGTGCCAATGGCCGTGACCATCGGTGTGCAATGTCAAAAGACGCGAAGTCTCAGCTGTGGCGGCAACGAGCTCGGCCGTCCGCACACGCCATTCGTCGTCCCAGGTGAGGCGATAACAAAGCCGGAAGGGACCATGCTCATCGTCGAAGGCGAGCACGATGCTGTCGGCCTCGCGTTCACGCAGGAGCAAATGTTCCAACCCCACATCCTCGCGCTTGCGGTTCCAGTGGGAAGTCCAGCAGATCGAGCGACAACTTCCTTCCATCATCGAAGCCTCCTCGCCTCGCGCAACCATGCGCACCAGCCTACTCTCGTTGTCACAGCATGGACCAGCACGTAGCGCGAGAGCTGTGCGCTGCCTCCAACTTTGCGTCGATGTCCGCTCTAGCTCGACTTGCAGGATGTGCCGCACAGAAGAGCTCGCGACTTTACTCGTCTTGGCGCTCTGTGGCCTCATAGTGCTCATGCTCTCATCCAGCCCGCGCGTTCTCGAACTGCAGCACCTCGGGTACCGGCACATGGCGCCGCATCCTGCGCTGCGCTCTTGGGTGCAAGGTTATTGGGCGATCGAGCAAACACACATTCCGCCCGGTGGCTTCGTCGAACGCACCTATCCCGATGGCGGTACCAGTCTTTGCTTTCGTTTCCCGTCGGGAGCGGATGAACCGGCAGTCACGGCCTTACTGACCCAGTCTCTGCAACGCGGCACGCTGGCGAGCCGCAGCGCACTCTTCGGCGTGCGCTTTCTGCCCGGCGGTGCCTTTCGCTTGCTGGGCTTACCACCTGCACCGCCTGGCACTCCACCACTGGATCACTCGGAGCTCGGGTTACCGGAACTGAGTTCATTGCACGCGCAGTTGGCGGAAGCGCAACCCGAACGACGTGCAACGCTGGTCGATCAGTGGTTGCTCGAGCGCGCAGCAAAGCTCGATCTACGGCCTGGGCTCATTCAGCACCTATGGCCACGCTTGGTGGAAAGTGGCGACCTTGCGCAACTGTATGAACAGGCGGGACTCAGCCGTCGCAGTTTCGAACGGCGGTTCCACCAGGAAGTGGGGCTCTCGCCCGGACAATTGCGCCAACTGTTACGCCTGCGTCGTGCCCGCTATCTGATCAAGCGCGCACCGACGCAGCCGTTGGTGGAAGTCGCCTACGCCAGCGGCTATTTCGATCAGGCGCATTTCATTCGTCACTTCCGTGCGCTCGTGGAGGAAACGCCGGGCCAATATCGCGAACGGCAATTGCAGCGACTGCGTAAAGGCGAGCTCGTGCTCGCCTGACGCAAATTTACAATCCTCACGCAGCGCCTCTTCCTATGCTGCAGGCTCAAACCAAGAGGAGCCTAGCAATGAGTACTTCCCTTCCTTCTCTGGAACGCATGTTCGAACTGCAGCCGCAGATTCCTCAAGCGCTGCGTGGACTGGTATCTGCAGCCGAGCGCGGCGGTCTCGACAGAAGATTGATCAGCCTCGCCGAAGTGCGCGCCTCACAACTCAATGGCTGCAGCTTCTGTCTCGACATGCATTGCCGCATCGCGCGCGAGCACGGCATCGATCAGCAATTGCTCGACGTGCTGCCCGCGTGGCGCGAAACCACCTTCTTCAGCGCACGCGAACAGGCAGCCTTGGCCTGGTGCGAAGCCCTCACCTCGCCCGAAGACAAGCTCACCATCGAACGCGTTCGCCCCTTCGTGCTGCAGCACCTCAACGAAGCCGAGCTCGTCAATCTCAGTGCCGTGATCGTTGCCATCAATGGCTGGAATCGTCTGGTCGCCGGCTTCGGCGTCATGCCGCAGCGCAAGGCCGCCTGAACCGTCCAGGAGGATCCATGAAACACACTTTGTACACCTTGCTCTTTCTTACGCTCGGCTGCGCGTGGGTGCTCGACCACGCGCGCGCGAGCGAGGTCACCCCCCTAATCAGCAAACCCATTCCTCCCGCCACTGAACGCGAGGGCCTGATGGTGCGTGTCGTGCTCGCCCCCGGCGAAGACTCTCCCGCCCATCGCCACAACGCCCACACCTTCGTCTACGTGCTGGAAGGTTCCGTGGCAATGGCCGTCAACGGCGAGGAAGAAGTGATTCTGAGAGCGGGCGAGACGTTCTACGAAGCACCGAGCGACGTGCATACGACTTCACGCAATCTCGATGCGGAGAAGGAAGCAGTGTTGTTGGTGTTCTTCGTGAAGGAACCCGAGGCGCCACCGACGGTGCCGGTGAGTCGGTAGCAGTTACCAAGACCAGCTAGGACCGTGTGAGCGAATTCGACATACACAGTGGCAGCATGGAACCAGCATCGTCATCGGACGACAAACTGATGGCGGAAGCACTCGAGGCCTCTGGACCAAAAACGAAGAAGGAAGTGGTCGAGGCGGCTTTGATGCTGCACTTTAGGAGAAATCCGCAACAGCAAGTTCGGGAACTACAAGGCAAGCCGAAATGGGAGAGCCTTACGCATTTTCCAACCCTCAAAGTAAAAAGGCCGCCTGGTCAAACCAGACGGCCTTTCGTTTGAGTGCTGAAACCATCAGCGAAGGACCTACTGCGCTTCCACCTGCGGCTGATGCGGCTGCGGCAGCGCCATGCCGAACTTGCGGCGCATAAGGGCGAGGCCGTCTTCGACGAGCGTGAAGAACACGGGCACGATGAAGAGGCTGACGACGGTGGAGACGAAGAGTCCGCCCATCACCGCCACACCGATCGGCGCGCGGAAGCTGGGGTCACCGGACCAACCCATCGCCACCGGCAACATGCCGGCGCCCATCGCGATCGAGGTCATGATGATCGGACGCACACGTTTGGAGCAGGCGTCGACCATGGCATCGACGAGGCCGAGACCACGTTCTTCCTGCGCCATGATGGCGTACTCCACCAGCAGGATGGAGTTCTTGGTCACGATGCCCATCAGCATCAACAGACCGATCAGCGAGTTGATGGCGAGACCATCACCTGCGATCAAGAGCGCCACGATGGCACCGGCAGCCGAAGGCGGCAGTGCGGAGAGAATGGTCACCGGCTGCACGAATTTGTGGAACAAAAGGACCAATACCGCGTAGATACTCATGATGCCGATGATCATCGCAGTGGCGAAGCGGCCGAAGATGTCCTGGATGAAACGCGCATCGCCGGCACGCACCGGGGTCACGCCTTCGGGCAGGTTGCGCATCGCTTCGGAGCTTTCCACACGCTCGATGATGTCACCGAGCGGCATGCCGTTGAGGTTGGCGCTGAGCGTGATGTTGCGGCTGCGGTCCATGCGGTTGATCTGCGCCGGACCCGAGCCGAGCTGCACGTCGGCCACGTTCATCAGCGGTACCGGGCCACGCGCCCCATCGACGGTGAGCAGGCTCAGACGTTCGATGTCGCTGCGCGCCTGATCATTCAGACGCACGCGGATCGGGATCTGACGGTTGTCGAGGTTGAAACGGGCGAGACCGGTGCTCACGTCACCCGAGGTGGCGATACGCGTGGCGGTGCTGATGGTATCAGTGGTCACACCCAACTCCGCGGCACGCAGCGGATCGGGACGAATCACGATTTCGGGCTGCTGCAATGCTGCGCTGCTGTTCACGGTGCCGAGACCTTCGATGGAGCGCAGTTCGCGTTCCACCATCGCGGCGGCCTGCTCGAGACGCGCAGGATTGTCGCCCACCAAGGTCACCTGGTAAGCGTTGCCGTTGCCGGCGCCCTGGAACTGCAGACGCGCTCCTGCGATCACACGCAGCGCATCGGAGGCCTTGCGCTCGAAGATCTGCTGCTGACCTTCCACACCAGTGTCGTGCAGTTGGATCGTCAGCGTGGCGGTGCGCACGGCACCACCATTGTTGAAGGGATCGCTGCTGGAGGTACCGATGGTGGTGAACACCGACGCCACTTCCGGTTCGCGGCTCACGATCTCACGCGCCTGCTCGGCCACGCGCAGCGTGTCCTGCAGGTTGGAACCGGGCGGCAGTTCCACCGACAACTGCGTGAAGCCGTTGTCGCCTGCCGGCGCGAAGCCGGTGGGCAGAAGGCGGAACAGCGACAACATCACCAGCATGATGGCGCCGGAGACGACCACCACTACGCCGCGGTGTTTCAGGCACCAGCGCACCTTCTGCACGTACCACTGGATCCACTGCGGCTGTATTTCTTCACCGTGCGGCTTGAGCATGTAGGCCGCCATCATCGGCGTGAGCATGCGCGCCACCAGCAGCGAGAACAGCACGGCGATCGCCACGGTAAAACCGAAGGGACGGAAGAACTCGCCGGGGATGCCGCCCATGAAGGCCACAGGCACGAACACCGCACAGATGGTCAGCGTGGTGGCGACCACCGCCAGACCGATCTCGATCGCGGCGTCCATCGCGGCCTGACGCGGCGACTTGCCCATGCGCAGGTGGCGCACGATATTCTCCACTTCCACGATGGCGTCGTCCACGAGGATGCCCACCACCAGCGTCAGGGCCACCAGAGTCAGGATGTTGAGCGTGTAGCCGAACTGATAGATCAGCCAGAAAGTCGGGATGATCGACAGCGGCAGCGCGGCGGCGGAGATCAGTGTGGCGCGCCAGTCGCGCAGGAACACCCACACCACCAGCACGGCGAGGATGGCGCCTTCGACCAGCATCTGCATCGAGGCGTCATAGGATTCCTGGATGTATTCGACGGTGTTGCTGGCTTCGCTGAAGGTGATGTCCGGATAGCGCTGCTTCAGCTCTTCCACCTTCTCGCGGCCGAGCTTGGCGACGTCGAGCGCGCTGGCGCCCCAGGCACGCACGATCTGGAAACCGACCACCGGCTTGCCGTCGAGCAGTGCCATCGCACGCGGTTCGGCCGCCTGGTCGCGCACGTCGGCCAACACGTCGAGACGCACGGAGCGGCCATCGGGCAGGAGGATCGGCAGTGCCTTGAGCTCTTCCACCGAGGTGATGAGGCCGGTGGTGCGCACGGTCTGTTCGAGACCGCCGAGGCGGGCTTCACCGCCAGGGTATTCGGCCTGGATGCGACGCAGCTGACGCGACACGTCGGTGGCCGAGGTGCGCAGTGCGGCGATGCGATCGGGATCGAGGTCCACGCGGATTTCGCGGTTCACACCACCGACACGCTGGAAGCGGCCCACACCGGGAATCGCCGTCATCTCGCGTGCGAGTTCCAGATCCACGAACCAGGACAGCTCGGTGTCCGTCATCTTGTCGGAGCTGACGGTCCAGGTGACCACCGGCAGACCCGCCGTGGTGGCGCGCGAGACGATCGGCTCGTTGGCATCCTGTGGCAGGTCGGCACGAATCGAGGTGATCGCGTCGCGTACCTCGTCCATGGTCTGGTCGAGGTCGGTGCCGAAGGTGAATTCGATGACGGTGGTGGAAGCGCCCTCGTTGATCGTCGAGCGCAGTTCCTCGATGCCCGCCAGCGTCGCCACGGCGTCTTCGACGCGGCGTGTCACCTCCGATTCCATCTGCGAAGGCGTGGCGCCCGGATAGGTCACGGTGACGATGATGGCGGGAAATTCGATGTCGGGGCGGTCGAGCACGCCCAGCTTGGGAAAACTGAACAGCCCCGCGATGGTCAGGGCGATGAACATCATCACCACTGGCACCGGGTTGCGAATGGACCAGGTTACGAAGTTCATGTCAGCGAACCTCTCAGCGTGCGTCGACGAGGTTGACCAGGTCGCCGTCCTTCAGGAAGCCAGCGCCGTTGGTGACGATGCGCGCGCCCGGCTCGAGCCCGCTCACCACTTCGATCTGATCGCCCTGGATGGCGCCGGTCTGGATCAGGCGGCGGCTCACCGTGCGGTCTTCACGCAGGACGAATACATAGTTGTAGCCATCGCTGCTCACGAGTGCGCTCAGCGGTACCAGAATCGACTGGGTGTCGCCGAGCGAGATGCGGCCACGCGCGAACATGCCGGGGCGCAGCGCGGGATCGGCTTCGACGTCCACATAGATGAGGCCGGTGTGGGTGGCGAGATCCACGGTGGGCGCCACGACGCGGATGCGGCCTTCGTGCTCGCGGCCGTCGACGCTGGTGAGCGTCACGCTCTGACCGACCTGCAGTTGCGGCAACATCGATTCGGGTACTTCACCACGCCATTCGACGCGGTTCTGGCGGAGCAGGCGCAGCATCTCGGTGCCGGCCTGGGCGATCTGGCCCACGCTCACGGTGCGGGCGGAGATGACACCGGCATCGGGCGCCACGACGCGCGCGTATTGCAGACGCAGACGCGCCGATTCGAGATCGGCCTTGGCGGCTTCCACGCGACCGTTGGCGGCGATGGCGTCGGCATTGAGTTGGTCGAGATCGGCGGCAGAGAGCAGGCTGCGCTCCGCCAACTGCTTGGCGCGCTCGAGCGCGAGATTGGCGTTGGTGGCAGCGGCTTCGGCCTGTTTCAGCGCGGCGGAGGCCGCGGTGAGGTCGGCCTGCAGCAGATCGGTGGACAGTTTCACCAGCACCTGGCCGGCTTCGACGTAGTCGCCCACGTCCACCAGTACTTCACTGACCCGGTATCCACCGACCTCGGCGGAAATCAGCACTTCCTGCCAGGGATGGATGGTGCCGCTGAGCGTGACGTAGCGGGTGAAATCCCTCTCTTTGACGACATCGGCGTTGACCGTGAGGGAGGCGCGCGCATCGAGCGGCGAGGAGCCTTCCTGTGCCGGCACTACCGCCGAAAACGTCAACAAAAGAGCGAACGAGAGGGCTCTGGCGCGCAAGCTGCGGCGCGCATTGGAAGAGGTGGTCATGAAGTACTTCCGGAAGTAAAAATGACTGGCGGGTCATTCTATGCGCAGTGCTTGACCGTGCAAAGGACCGCCGAACACGTTTCCGCACACCGGGACCGACTGAAATCCACATTCGTTGCACGATCTTCGGCATCTTGCGGAAATGCCCCCAACGGAAGTGCCACTGGTACGAGGTGCCGCTGACGAAATTTCGAACTGCTCGTCCCACTAGACCCGGGCAGTGCCTTTCCCTATCTTCGTCTACCTCTCGCGCCAGGGGCCCCGATGCGGGCTCCCATGAATAACGATAAACACCAAGAATGGTTGAGTACTTGAGAGGGGAAATCGCATGAGCAGCACGCGCCGCACGCAGTCCGCACGGTCAGAGCGGGAATTCCAGCAACCAGCTCCCCCCGACTTCGAGCGCCGTAGATTCGCCGCTGCCCTCGCCGGCGCCGCCACACTGCCTCTGTTGCCGCAGGCCTTCGCTGCCGAAGCCATCTCCTCCCGCGCCACCGAGCGCGACTGGAGCGGCAATGCACCGCTGCGCTATCCCGATCCGGACGTCATCACGCTCGATCCACGCTTTCGTCAGTGCGTGGCCTTCAACGCACCGATCCAGCGCCTTTACACCGGCACCTGGTGGGCGGAAGGCCCGGCCTGGAACGGCGTGGGCCGCTATCTGGTGTGGAGCGACATTCCCAACGATCGCCAGTTGCGCTGGATCGAGGAAGACGGCCGCGTCACCGAATTCCGCAAACCCTCGGGCTACAGCAACGGCAACACCTTCGATTTTCAGGGCCGGCAACTGTCCGCCGAACACGGTGGCCGTCGTGTCGTGCGTTACGAACACGATGGCCGCGTCACCGTCATCGCCGACAACTATCAGGGCAAGCGCCTGAACTCCCCCAACGACCTCGTGGTGCATCCCGACGGTAGCATCTGGTTCACCGATCCCAGTTTCGGCATCCGCGGTCTGTATGAAGGCTTCCCGGGCGAATCGGAAACCAAGGAGGCGGTCTATCGCGTCGATGGCTCCACCGGCCGCATCGAGATCGTCACCGACGAAGTGAGCCAGCCCAACGGGCTGTGCTTCTCGCCCGACTACACGAAGCTCTATCTCGCCGATGCGGGGCAGACCAAGGTGTGGGACGTCGACGGTGAACGTCTGCGCAATGGCCGCACCTTCTCGCAGATCACCCTGCCCGATGGTGGCCGCTCCGCGCCCGACGGCATCCGCTGCGACGCACTCGGCAACGTCTGGGGCGGCGCCAATCCCGGTGTCACGGTGGTGGCGCCGGATGGCGAGCTGATCGGCATGATCCGTTTGCCGGAAACCTGCGCCAACATCTGTTTCGGTGGTGCCAAGCGCAATCGTCTTTTCATGGTGGCAAGTCAGTCCATGTATTCCTTGCCGCTCGTGGTAGCAGGGGCTCACCACTGCTGAGCGCGCTCGAATGCAGTCTCATTCCTGCAATGCGATGGAGAAACAACGATGAACAAGCTCGTCGCAGTCCCGCTTCATCTCACCTTATCGGGTGTGCTCGCAGTTTCCTCGGCGCTGGCCCAATCGCCGGCCGATCTGGCGCGCAACTATGTCGAAGCCGCTCGCGCCTTTGCCGGCAGCGATCACTCCTTCGTCTTCGGGCAGCTGTGTCAGGCCTCGATCAATGCGCTCGGTGCCGCGCCAGCCACGGTGGAAGTGCCGGCAGCTCTGCCGACCATCGATCCCGAGCGCGAGTGGTACGCCGAGCCGGTGCAGGTGTTCGACGATCTCTACTTCCTCGGCCAGACCGCGTTCTCCGCCTGGGCGCTGCGCACATCGGAAGGGATCATCGTGGTGGACGCGTTGTTCGATTATTCGGCCGAAGCCGAGATCGTCGATGGACTGCGCAAGCTCGGCCTCGATCCGGCCGACATCCGCTACGTGATCATCAGCCACGCACACGGTGATCACTCGGGCGGCGCAGCACTGCTGCAGCAGCTCGGCGCCAAGGTGGTGATGTCCGAGAAGGACTGGCAGCTCTACGAGAATTCCAACACCAACCCGAAGGCCACGCGCGACGTCGTCGCCACCGATGGCTTCGAACTGAAGTTGGGCGAAACGACGGTGAAGATCTTCCTCACGCCCGGCCACACGCACGGCACGATCTCGACGATCCTGCCGGTGCACGACAACGGTGTGCGCCACACTGCCGCCATCTGGGGCGGCACCTTGTTCAATTTCCGCGACACGCCAGACGATCCGCGCGATTTGCGCCTGAAGGACTACGCGCAATCGGCGGTGCATTTCCAGGCGATCACGGCGCTCAACAACGTCGACATCTTTCTTTCCAACCACACGGCATACGACGGTTCCACGGTGAAGCTGCCGCAACTCGCCGAGCGCAAGCCGGGCGATCCGCATCCCTATGTGATCGGCGCCGACTCCGTGAACCGCTTTCTGAAAACCGCGGAATCCTGCGCCATCGCGGCGCGCATCGTCGAAGCGGCAGGCATTGGGCAATAGGTCTTCCATGAAGTCGTCTCTTCCTTTCACTTCCTCGCCGCTCGTCCTTGGTCTCTGCGCTGCTCTCGTCGGCAGCGCCGCGGTGGCGCAACCGCCACCGTCACCGCAGGCCATCTTTTTCGAGAACACCTGTGCCAGTTGTCACGGCATGGACCTCAGTGGTGGCCGCGCACCTTCGCTGTTCAGCAAGGAACTGCTGGAACAGCGTAGCGATGCGGAGATGTTGGCCACGATCATGAACGGCCTCGAAGGCCGTGACATGCCGGCCTTCCGCGAAGTGATCAGCGAAAGCGACGCTGCCCTACTGCTCGCCTACATCCGTCAACGCAGCGGCAGTCTCGCCGAGGCACCGCCCTTCGTGCCCGATCCCAATGGTCAGGTGCTGCACACGCGCGATCAGTCGGTGCGCATCGAAGTGGTCACCACCGGGTTCGATACGCCGTGGGGCCTGGCCTTCCTGCCCGATGGGCGGCTGCTCGTCAGCGAAAGACCCGGCCGTCTGCGCATCGTCGAAGCCGATGGCACCCTGGTACCGGAGCCCGTGAGCGGCACACCCGCAGCCTGGGTACGCCAGGACGGTGGCTATTTCGACATCGCCGTGCATCCACGCTATGCGGAAAACGGCTGGATCTATCTTTCCTTCTCCGAACTCGCTCCCGGTCACACGCCGCCGCCCGAAGGCACCGCCACGGGCCCGGGCGCGCCGCCGCTGCCGCCGTCGAACACGCGCATCGTGCGCGGCCGCATCGATGCGCAGGGACGCTGGGTGGATCAGGAAGACATCGTGAAGATCCCCGACGAGTTCTATTCACCGTCGATCATCCACTATGGTCAGCGCTTCCTCTTCGATGACGCAGGTCATCTGTTCTGGACGCTCGGCGATCGTGGCGACATGGCCAATGCGCAGGATCTGTCGAACCCGATGGGCAAGGTGCATCGCATCAACGACGACGGTTCCATTCCCGCCGACAATCCCTTCGTCGGGCAGGAGGGTGTGTGGCCCTCGATCTGGACCTACGGCAATCGCAATCCCGAAGGACTCGCCTTCGATCCACGCACAGGACTCTTGTGGGAAAGCGAACACGGCCCCACCGGCGGCGACGAAATCAACATCCTCGAGCCCGGCAAGAACTACGGCTGGGGCGTGGTGAGCATGGGCATCCAGCCCGGCATCACCAGCCAGCATCATCCTGACATGGTGGACCCGATCACCTACTTCACGCCCTCGATCGGCCCGAGCGGCATCACCTTTGCCACCAGCGACCGCTATCCCGGCTGGAACAAGAGCGACCTCTTCGTTACCGGACTCGTAGGTCAAAAACTACTCCACCTCTCCATCGAAGGCCGCGAGATCGCTTTCCAGGAAACCGTGTTCGAACAGTTTGGCCGTGTGCGCCAGATCATCACTGGACCCGACGGGCTCTTCTATCTGCTGCTGCAGAACCCGACTGGCCGCGGCACCGGCATTCCTGTCTTCGGTGCTGCACCCGGCATGGTCATTCGCTTGGTGCCCGAGCCAGCTTCCACGCAAGGAGATAGTCAATGAAGAAGTTGTTCAAACCCGCAGTTCTGTTGCTTGCCGTTGCGCTCAGCAATCCCGCGCTGCCGCAGCGTGTGAACACCGTCGATCCCGCGCGGGTGGGCATGGCAGCGGATCGCCTTGCCGTGCTCGATGCCGGCATCCAGTCCGAAATCGACAAGGGCAACATCGCTGGTCTGGTGGTAGGTGTGGCACGTCGTGGTGAAGTGGTGCATCTGAAGGCCTACGGCAAGGCCAACATCGAACGCGGCGAAGACATGCGCACCGACCATCTCTTCCGTCTCTATTCGATGACGAAGGCCATCGCGAGCGTTGCACTGCTGCAGCTCTACGAACAAGGCCACTTCCAACTCGACGAGCCGCTCGAACGCTACATTCCATCCTTCGCCAATCTGAAGGTCTATGCCGGTGAAGACAGCAACGGCCGCATGCGTCTCGAAGAGATGAAGCGCAAGCCGACCATCCTCGATGCCTTCCGTCACACGCTCGGCCTCGCTTCCGGTGTGGGTCAGCATCCGATCGACATCGTGTATCGCGAACACGGCCTCGGCATGGGAGACCTCGAATCGCTGAGTGAGGAAATGGAAAAGCTCGGTGAAGTGCCGTTGCGCTATCAGCCCGGCGAAGAGTGGGTCTACGGGCTCGGCCATGACGTGCAGGCCTATCTCGTCGAATACTTCTCCGGCACGAGCTACGGCGACTATCTGCAGAAACACATCTTCGATCCGCTCGGCATGAAGGACACCGTGTTCGGTGTGCCGAGCGAACTTGCCCCGCGCTTTGCCACGGTCTATGAGACTGATGAACGAGGCCGCCTGCGCGCCCAGCAGGGCGATGGCTATGCGCGCTACACCGATCATCACTTCGCCACACTGAGCCTGTCCGGCACGGCGCCCGACTATCTGCGCTTCACGATGATGCTGCTCAACGAGGGTGAACTCGATGGTGTGCGCATCCTGAGCCCGAAGACGGTGCAGATGATGTCGCGCAACTGGCTGCCGCCCGAGATTCCCTCGATCAGCGCCACCGGTCCTCACGTGAGTGGCTGGGGGCTCGGTCTTTCCGTCGTGATCGACGAACTCGCCCTCGGCCGTCTCGGCTCCGAAGGCGCCTACGGCTGGTCCGGTGCGGCAACCACCTTCTTCACCGTCGACCCCAAGGAAGAACTCACCTACGTGATCCTGGGCCAGAAGATGCCGAACGACACCAACGTGCGTAACAAAGTGGAAAACCTGATCTATCAGGCCTTGGTCGATTGAGAACGCCAACACAACGGAGCCGCCCGCTCCACTGCAGACTACATGGAGGAAAGAACTATGGCTCTCACCAAGAAACGTTTGGCAGGAATGATCCTCGGCGCAACGCTCGGCCTCACTGCCGCCTTTGCACAAGCCGCCGAGCCCAATGCGATCTACAACACGGTCAAACAGAAACTCGCGCGTGGCGAACAGGTGGTGGGCGGCACGGTGAGCACGGCCGACCTCAACGTCTACTGCGCGATGGCGAGTGCCGGCTTCGATTTTCTGTGGATCGAGATGCAGCACAGCTCGCTCACCTATCAGGAAGTGGCGACGATGATCCGCGCCTGCCCCGGTCCCGCCATTCCCTTCATCCGCGTGCCCGATGCAACCGAAGGTGACATCCAGAAAGCCGTGGACATCGGCGCGCTCGGCGTGATCGTGCCGATGGTCGACACGCTCGAGAAAATGCAGAACGCCATCACCTTCGCCAAATATCCGCCGCTCGGTAAACGCAGCCAGGGCGGTGGTCAATACGGCACGCTGTGGGGACGCAACTATCGCGAAACCGCCAACGACAACATCATGATGGTGGCGATGATCGAGAACCCGCAGGGTGTGGAAATCGCCGAACAGCTCGCGCGCATGGACAACGTCGACGTGGTGTTCGTCGCCAGCTCCGACCTCGGCAGCTTCACCGGTCTGCGTCAGGGCGATCCGCAATACGAAGCGCTGGTCGATCGCATCAAGAACGCCACGCTGTCCGCCGGCAAATATCTCGCCGGACCTTCCGCCTGGAAGGGTACGCGCGATGGCTACACCTTCTTCCAGGGCCCGCCGGAAACCGCACTGATCCGCAGCGGCGCGCGTCTCTCGCTCGAAGGTGCCGCTGAAGAAGGGCTGCCGCGCGGCGTGGCGCCGATCGAAGGCAGCGAAGGTTTCTGATCAACGAGGAAGGGAAGTCGATGTCTTCTGCATTTCACCGCGGTGTTTATGTTTTCGCGTTGAGCGTGCTCGCCAGCACCGTGCTTCACGCGCAGGACGGCGTGTACAACGAAGAACAGGCCACGCGCGGTCAGGCGCTCTATTACCAGCACTGTCTGCAATGTCATGGCGAGCAGATGGGCGGTGTCGACAAGGCGCCGCCGCTCGCCGGCCCGCAGTTCACCAGCACCTGGAATGGTGCGCCGCTCGCCACGTTGGTGGCGCGCATCCAAACCATGCCGCCGGAAAAACCCGGCACGCTGAACCTGCAGGAAAGCGTGGACGTGTTGACCTATGTGCTCTGGTACAACGGCCTGCCGCTCGGCAACGATCCCCTGAGCACCGACGCCAACACGCTCAGCCGCGTCCAGTTCCAGTCACCCCAGTAGCCGGGATTCGCTCATGTCCAAGCTCTCTTCTCTGCTTCGCGTTCTTTCGGTAGGAACCCTGTTGAGTGCGCCACTGGTACTCGCACAGTCCGACCAGCTCAACCAGTGGCCGACCTATGGCGGCAACCTGGCGAGCCAACGTTATTCACCTCTCGATCAGATCAACGCAGATAACTTCAAGGATCTGCGCATCGCCTGGCGCCTCAACACCAACTCCTTCGGCCCGCGTCCCGACACGCTCTATTCCGCCACGCCGCTTTATGCCAACGGCATGCTCTACACCACGGCGGGCACGCGCCGTGCGGTGCTGGCGCTCGATCCCGGTACCGGTGAAGTGCGCTGGATGTACAGCGAAGATGAAGGGGCGCGCGGTTCCGCTGGCGCACGACAGGGTGCCGGCCGCGGTCTGTCCTGGTGGTCGAGCGAAGACGGCACGGATCAGCGCATCATCTACGTCACGCCCGGCTATCGCATGATCGCGCTCGACGCCAAAACCGGGCAGCGCGTGAGCTCTTTCGGTGAGGATGGCGTCGTCGACCTCAAGCAGAACTTCGATCAGGACGTGCCGGAAGACGGCGGCAACATCGGCCTCAACGCCACCCCGCTGGTGGTGGGAGATGTGATCGTCGTCGGCGCCGCGCATCAGCCGGCGGGCAGCCCCACTTCCACCTGGGACACACGGGGCTATGTGCGCGGTTACGACGCGCGCACCGGTGAGCGCCTGTGGATCTTCCACACGATTCCGCGGCCGAACGAATTCGGCTACGACAGTTGGCAGGACGGCGCCGCCGACCGCAACGGCAACACCGGCGTGTGGGCACAGATGAGCGCGGATCCGGAATTGGGTCTGGTCTATCTACCCGTGGAAATGCCGGCTGCCGACTACAACGGTTTCAACCGTCCGGGCGATGGTCTCTTCGGTGAATCGATCGTGGCGGTGGACGTGAAAACCGGCGAACGCCGCTGGCATTACCAGATGGTGCACCACGGGCTGTGGGACTACGACCCGCCCGCTGCCCCGATCCTGTTCGACATGCAGCGCGGCAACGAGGTGATCAAGGCCCTGGCGCAGCCCACCAAACAGGCCTTCCTGTTCGTGCTGAACCGCGAAACCGGTGAGCCGATCTGGCCGATCGAAGAACGACCGGTGCCGCAATCGCAGTCGCCGTACGAGAAGACGAGTCCGACCCAACCCTTCCCCACCTGGCCACTGCCCTTCGATCGCCAGGGCTTCTCCGAGGAAGTGCTCAACGATCTGACGCCGGAGCTGCTCGCAGAAGCGAAGGAAGTGATGGCGCAGTACGAAATCGGCCCGCTCTACACGCCGCCCGCGGTCGATGGCCCCAACGCCAAGCTCGGCACCTTGATGCTGCCGGCCGACGTCGGTGGCGCCAACTGGCCGGGCGGCAGCTTCGACCCTGAAACCAATCGTCTCTACATCCACTCGCACACGGCGGTGTTCGTGCTGCGCAACGTCCCGGCCGATCTGCGTCCCTTCGACGCGCGCGCCGGTGCGCCGGTGAATCCGACGCCGGCACCGCCCGGACTGGGACCACGCCCGGGTGGACTCGGCCCGCAGCCAGGCGGCCTCGGCGCACCCGGCGGTCCGCCCCGTGCCGGCACCTTCCTGCAGGGCGCGATTCCGATGATCAAACCGCCCTATGACCGCATCACGGCCTACGACATGAACACGGGCGAGATCCTGTGGCAGAAGACACACAGCACCACGCCCGATGCCATCCGCAACCATCCGGCGCTTGCCAATGTGCCGAACCGCGACCGCCTCGGCGCCTACGGCCGCATCTTCATCGGCACGCTCACCACGAAAACGCTGGTGATCGCAGGTGAAGGCGACGTGCACACCAATGCCGACGGCGAAACCGTCGCGCTGCTGCGCGCCTATGACAAGGAAACAGGAGAAGACGTGCCCGGTGCGGTGGCGATGCCCGCCAAGCAGACGGGCTCGCCGATGACCTACATGCACGACGGCAAGCAGTACATCGTCGTTGCCGTGAGCCGTTCCGGCGCCAATGCCGGTGCGGAGTTGATCGCCTACGCGCTGCCCTGAGGCAGCGCGGTCTCACTCGGGCACGGCACAGCTGTAGCTGGCGTAGTCGGTGACGTCGCCGCCGACGTAGCGCGCGTAGCTCGGGTAAGGACACAGCGGCCGACTTTCACCGGGCATGGTTTCACCGGTGGCCACCACCGCATTCGGCGCCATGCCCTCTTCCACCCAATAGACGAGCGGCGTCAGCAGATCGAAGTTGTCGACGGTTTGGGCGCCGCCCGAGCAATGCGCCATGCCCGGCACGAGATAGAGACGGCTGTACTCTTCCACGGGCTTCACTGCGGCATTCGCCTCAGCCATCGCTTCGAAGTAGCGCACGGTTTCGTTTGCGGAGAACCAGGGATCGGCTTCGCCGTGATAGAAGAGATGCTTGCCACCGCGGCGCACGAATTCACTCACGTTGTACTGCATCCCCGTGAAGCCCATGGCGTCGTTCGCCTGTAGCGCCGCGATGTATTCGGCTTCGACGTTGATGTCATCCATGTCGGCACCATGCTGTCCTTCGGGCGGATTGCCGCCGGCGAGCAGCAGCCCCGGCACACCACCACTGGGATCATCGATACCTGAATCCCAGGGGAACGGCACGTAGATCGGCTCACCATTGCTCGTCACTGGACCATTCATCGCCTTCGCCAACGCCTCGGCCTTGTCATCGGCCAGGCATTGTTCGCGCGGACTCGTGGAACAGGCGAGCGCACGCGGATCGAAGTCACAGGCCTGACGATTGAAGATCAAACCATCGGTGACACCATCGAGCGCATCGCAGCGCGAGAGCAGCGCACCCATGATCAGCGTCTCCTCTTCGGCGGTGAAGGGATCGCGTGGATCGGTGTTCGCCGCCTTGCCGAGCTGCACGCTGAACCAGCGCAGCGCGATGTTGCTGATGCCGGTGCGCGTGGCGGGCGCGCCCGAGATGATGCCGTCGAAGAGTTCGGGGAAACGCTGCGCCATGATCATCCCTTCGCGGCCACCGGTGGAACAACCGACGAAGTAGCTGTGATGCGGCGCGGTGCGGTAATAGGCCTGCACCAAGGGGCGCGTGACGTCGACCACCTTGGCGTTGGCGGCATAGGTGAAGTTCATCATCGCGATCTGGTCGTTGAGAAAGCTGTTGTCGAAACCGGCGCCTTCATGGCCGGAATCGTTGCTCACCACGGCGAAGCCGCGCGCGAGAGCGCTGTTGCCGCCGGTGGCCTGATCGCCGAGCGGCTCACGCACCACGCCATTGAGACCACCGCCACCCTGAAACAGGTAGCGACCGTTCCAATCATCGGGAAGATTGACGGCGAAGCGGATGGCGTAGGGTTTGCCATCGCTGCCCATGCGATGCTCGAAGCTGCCGGTGACGTGACAGTGCGGCGGCAGCACCGTTTCGTTTTCGCCATCGCGTCCGCTGCGCAGCACGCGGTTGCTGTAGTAGGTGGCTTCGGTGATGCGCAGGTCTTCCGCGCCTTCCTTCCAATCGAGCAAAGCCTGGCACGCCTGCTCCTGCGCCTGGGCGGCGCAGGACAGAAACAACAAACCAAGAGCAGTGAATGAAACGCCTCGCATCTTGCCTCCTCCTTCCATGCTCGCAGGCACGCTATCGGTGAGGCCGGGAGGCGTCAAGGCGGAAAGTGTTTACTTCTGACGCGGAGGGAACTCCTTGAAACGGCCGATGTTCCGCACTGGTTGCTCCCAATAGGTGCCGTCGCCACCGACCTTCTCCTTGATCAACGTGAGCACACGATTGACCGCCGGAGCTTCGACGATCAATTCCACCTGCAGAAGTTTGCGCCGCCCGCGCACCTGTTCGGCGATGCTCATCTGCTCATGACGACCATGGCTGTAGACCTCTCTCGTCGTGAAACCATCGACTTCGGGAATTTCCAGCAAGCAGTCGATCAGGTCTTCCTCGAGCTCAGGAGAAATGTTGAGTACCAAAAGCGTATGCATGCCTGACTACCTCACAGTGCGTTTGCATCACGATGGAAATGCCGATAGATCAGCGGCATCAAGAACAGCGTTAGCAAGGTTGAACTGATGAGACCACCCACCACCACGATGGCGAGCGGCTTTTGAATCTCGGAGCCGGGACCGGTGGCCAGCAGGAGCGGCACCAGACCCAGCGCACAGATGCTCGCGGTCATCATCACCGGACGCAGACGACGCAGTGCGCCTTCGTAAACGACCTGCGCGATGTCCAGCCCCTTGGCGAGCAGATGATTGAAGTGCGACAGCATCACCACTCCGTTGAGCACGGCGATGCCGAGCAGCGCGATGAAGCCGACCGAAGCCGGCACCGACAGGAACTCACCCGTGAGCCACAGTGCGATCAAGCCACCGGTGAGCGCAAAGGGAATCATCGATAGCACTATCAAGGTCTGTTTTATGGATCTGAAAGTCAAAAACAGGATGAAGGCGATGAGCAGGAGTGCTACCGGCACCACCAACGCCAGACGTGCCGCCGCACGCTGCTGGTTCTCGAACTCACCACCCCATTCCAGGGTGTAGCCGTCCGCGAAATCGATCTGCTCGGCCACTGCACGCTGTGCCTCTTCGACGAAGCCGACAAGGTCACGGCCCTCGACGTTGGTGCGCACCACGGCGAAGCGGCGCCCCGCCTCACGGTTGATCACCACCGGGCCTTCGACGCGTTCGATGTTCGCCACTTCTCCCAGCGGGATGTAGCCGCCATCGGGCAAGGTGAGCAGATCCTGCTGCAATGCAGTGACACCATCGCCCACGAGCGGACGGTAGCGCAGCATCAGCGGTATGCGCGCCGTGCCCTGGATTACCGAGCCGACGCTCAAGCCTTCGATTTCGGCACGCAGTTGTGTCTGCAGAGCATCGGCGTCGAGGCCGAGTTCGCCAGCGCGGCGACGGTCCACTTCCACCTGCAGGTACTGCGCGCCTTCGTTAATTGTAGCAATGGTGTCGATGCTTCCTTCCACCTGACCGACGATGGCGGCGATCTCGTCGGCATAACGGTTGAGGAGGTCGAGGTCGGGTCCGAAGATCTTGATGGCGACGTCACCACGCGAACCGGTCAGCATCTCGGACACACGCATGTCGATCGGCTGCGTGAAACCGAAGTTGACACCGGGGAAGCCGAGCATCACCTCGCGCAGTTTGTCTTCGAGCGCCTGCTTGTCCGGCACTTCCCATTCCGAACGCGGTTTGAGCTGCAGGAACATGTCGGTTTCGTTGAGACCCATCGGGTCCATGCCGATCTCGTCCGATCCCGTGCGCGATACCACGCGCACCACTTCCGGCACGGCCGACATCAGCGCTTCTTCCATCAGAAGCACCTGACGCGTCCTCGCGCGCAGGTTGATCGAAGGAATACTTTCGGTCTGGATGATCAGGTCGCCCTCGTCCATGGTCGGCATGAAGGTCTTGCCCACGAGCGGGAACAACAGCACTGTCAGCACCAACAAACCGGCGGCACCGACGAGGATGGGTTTCGGATTGGCCAGCGTGCGGCGCAGCAAGGGCTGATAGAGCTCGCTCAACTTGCGGCTGAGCCAGGGATCGACGTGGGCATCGGCCTTGAGCAGCATCGAGGCCACCACCGGAATCAAGGTGAGCGAGAGCAGGAGCGAACCTGCGAGTGCGAACACGATCGTAAGCGTCACCGGACGGAACAGCTTACCTTCGAGGCCTTCCAGCGACAGCAGCGGCAGGAACACGATCATGATGATGAGGATGCCGGAGGTCACCGGCACCGCCACGTCCTTCACCGCGCGGAACACGAGATGCAGCGGCGGCAACACCGAACGGCGTTGCTGCGCGTGCGCGAAGTTCGACACCACGTTCTCCACGATCACGATCGAGGAATCCACCAACATGCCGATGGCGATCACGAGTCCTCCCAGACTCATCAGGTTGGCGCTCATGTCGAGCTGGTCCATCAGGATGAAGGTGAAGAGAGCGGACAGCGGCAGTACCAATGCCACGGTGAGTGCGGCGCGCAGGTTGCCGAGGAAGAGACCGAGCAAGACCACCACGAGCACCACGGCTTCGATCAGTGCGCGCGCCACGGTGTTGACCGCGCCGCCGATCAGCACGCTGCGATCGTAGAACACGTTGAGCTCGGTGCCAGGCGGCAAGGTTTCCTTCAGCTCGTCCATCTTCTCGCGCACGCCCTCGACCACCGCGCTGGCATTGGCACCGCGCAGACCGATCACGAGCGCCTGCACCGCTTCTTCCTTGCCGTCGGCGGTCACCGAGCCATAGCGTTCGAGTTGGCCGAGTTGCACTTCGGCGAGCTCGGCAAGGGGCAGCACCACGCCTTCGCGGTTGTGCACCTGGATGCGACCGAGATCGGCCACGTCCTGCACCGCGCCGGTCACGCGCACGAGGATGGCTTCTTCGCCCTGATCGAGTCGGCCAGCACCGTCGTTGCGGTTGTTGAGTTCGAGTGCTTCGACGAGATCATCGTGCGTGAAACCGAGCAGCACCATGCGATCACGCTTGGGCTTCACTTCGAAGGTGCGTACGTAACCACCGAGTGCGTTCACATCGGCGACACCAGGCACGGTGCGCAACGCGGGGCGTATGGTCCAGTCGAGCAGGAAACGTTTTTCTTCGAGCGAAAGCTCGTGGTTGTCGATGGTGAACATGAACATGTCACCAAGCGGCGTGCTCATCGGCGCCAGACCACCGCTGATGTCGCCGGGCAAGTCATCCCACACTGCATTCAGACGCTCGCTCACCTGCTGACGTGCCCAGTAGATGTCGGTGCCTTCTTCGAAGTCGAGCGTGATCGAGCTGAGCGCATATTTCGAGATCGAACGCAGCACGGTTTGATTGGGAATGCCGAGCAATTCGACTTCGAGGGGGTTGGTGATCAGCGTCTCCACTTCCTCCGGCGTCATGCCGGGAGATTTGATGATGATCTTCACCTGCGTCGGTGAGATGTCGGGAAAGGCGTCGATGGCAAGATTCATCATCGACACGCTGCCGAAGGCCGTGAGCAGGCCCGCCAGCAGGATGATGAGCAGGCGCTGACTCAGCGCGAACTGGATGAGTCCTGCGAACATCACTCGCCTCCCAGGCCCAGCGCGATGCCCTTGAGCAGCGCAGCGCCGCGCACGACGAGCTGTTCTTCACCCTGCAGACCTTCCCTCGCCAGATAGTCGGCGCCGAGCGGTTCGAGTTCGAGCGTGCGGCTTTCGATGCCGGCGGCAGTGCGGATGAACACTTCGGTGAGTTCGCCGTTGTGCACCACGGCATCGGCCGGAATGCGCCAACCGCCACCCTGCGGCGTCAGTACCAGCGGTACGATCTCACCGGCACGCAGATCGACGGGACCATCGAACTCGGCGCGAATGCCGAGCGTCTGCGTGCGCGGATCGACCTGACGATCGATCTGGCGCAGCGTCAGTGTCGTGTTCACTCCCGGTGTGCGCAGCGTTTGCCCTGCTTCCAGATTCGCACCGAGCGTTGCGGGCAGATCGGCTTCCACCCACAGACGTGCCGCGCTCAGTTCCACCAAGCGCTGTGATACATCGACCGCCTGACCCACGCTGGCCTGCAAGCGGCCCACGACGCCATCCGCCGGTGCACGCAAGGTATAGAGTCCCAACTGCGCCGACTGCGAAGTGAAGTTCCTGCGTGCCTCGGCATCGATGCCGGCGAGATCGAGTTGTGCCGCAAGTGCATCGGCGGCAGCGCGTGCGGCCTGATACTCGCGTTCACTCTGTTGCAGGCGCTGTGCGGCGATCACACCGTCCTCGAGCAACTGCCGATCGCGCGTACGAGCCGCACTCGCCTGCTGCAGGGCGGCATTAGCTTCGAGATAGCTCTGCTGCAGCGTCAGCACTTCGGAGCTGCGCAACACCCCGAGCACGGCACCGGCGGTGACTTCATCACCGGGCGCCACACGCCACTCTTCCACCACCCCGGCAAAGCGCGCGACGACGGCATCGGCCTGCAGCGGCGAACCGATCACACGCGCGGACACGGTGGTGCCACTTGCGGCATCCACGGGTTGCACGCGAGCGAAGACCAAGCCCAGACGATTCAAGGTGGCCTGATCGGGATTGCTCAGCACCTGAGCCTCGGCGCTGAAACAGACAGCGCAAAGCAACACGACAGACAGGCGTTTCATGGCAGCACTCCGATCAATTGGTTGTATTCACTGGTGAGACGTTGTTGTTCGAGACGCAGATCGCTGAGCGTCTGCCGCGCGGCGATGGCGTCCTGCAGGGCATTGAGCGCCTGCGCGAGTGTGAGTTCGCCGGCTTCGAAGGCTCGTTCGGCCATCTGCCGTCGTTCTTCGGCGAGCGTGGCGCGCTCTTCCACGAGCGGCAGCGTTTGCGAGGTGACGAAGAGCGAATGCTCGGCTTCATGCAACAGGCGCTGCAATTCGATGAAGCCTTCGCGCAATGCGACTTCGGCATCGACGTGTTCGCGGCGCGCGCCGCTGCTGCGGCTTTGCACCACACTCTTGCCGCCGATGGGAACCGACAGCGAAATCCATACGCTGTCGAAGGTGGGAGAGGCGTAGTCGGCGCGGTCGGTGTGAGTGCCCACGGTGATTTCGGGGCTGCCCTTCGCTTCGATTTCGCTCTGCCGCACCTTGTCCGCGGCCAGCGTGACTTCGGAACGCAGATAACTCAGGACGGGATGCGTTTCGGGAATATCTTCGAGAGAGCTGAGCGTTTCCGCGTGTGGTGCAGCCGGGCGCTGGTTCAATCCCGTCAGTACCTGGAAGGTACGCTCGGCATCGACCAGACGCGCTTCGGCGTCGAGCACGCGTTGCTGCTGTTCGAGCAGGAGCGTGCGGGTCTGCAAGGTATCGAGTCGCGCCAGGCTGCCGGCTGCGAACAAGCGCTCCGTGGCGTCGTGCACGGCTTCTGCAGCGCGGGCGGCTTCGCGCTCGAGTTCCAATTGCGCTTCAGCCGCGGCGAGTTCATTCAATGCGGCACGCAGACGTCCTGCCAACTGCCAGCGCAGATAGTCGCCCCAGAGCGCCACCTGCTCTTCATAGTGTTTGCCCATGGCCTTGGCGTCGCTGCGTTCACCGGGACGCCACAGTGGCAGCGCCACGCCCATGTCGATCTGACGAAAGCCGACGCGATTGTCGCGCCAACGATCGTCGAGCATGTTGTAGACGATGCTGGCGCGACCATTGATCAGGCTGCTGCCAGCGGCCACGTAGTCTGCCGCCTGCTGTGCACGCACTGGCGTTTCCAGTGCCTGCGGCGCGTTCTGCACCGCTGCTTCCAACAAGGTGGCGAAATCGAGTCCTTCCACTGGTTGCAGCGGCTCGTGATCCAAGCCTGCTGCCAGGCTCAACTGCGCTGCGCCCACGAGCAAGAGCGCAGCCGGATGGGTCCAGCCTCTGTACTTCATGCCTTCTATCCACATGGTGAACGATGAGGCCGGAGTCTAAGCGGCGGTACCTCAAAATTTTGTCAAAGAAACCTGAGGGGGCGGTGTAATCACAGCGAGACCACGGTTGTTGCATGTTGGTGTCGTGGCGACACTTTCCTGCGCGCAGCTTGCGCACCCTTCACAAATTTTTCACTGCGTACTGACAAGCTTTCGACGCGCGCTGTAGCATCCTCGACGCAGTAGGAGGAAGTCATGCAAATACTCGTCGTCGAAGACAACCGCGACATCGCCGAAAACATCGCCGATTACCTCGAGCCGCTCGGGCACACGCTCGACTTCGCCGCCGATGGTTTGACCGGCCTGCATCTCGCCGTCACGCGCCGCTTCGACGTGATAGTGCTCGACGTGATGCTGCCCGGCATGGATGGCATGACCTTGTGTCGCAAGCTGCGTGAGGAAGCGGGCGACACCACTCCCGTTCTGATGCTCACCGCGCGTGATCAGCTCGACGACAAGATCGAGGGCTTCCGCGCCGGCACCGACGACTATCTGGTCAAACCCTTTTCGGTGAAGGAACTGGAAGTGCGTCTGCAGGCACTCGTGAAGCGCGCCAGCCCACAGGCACGGCAGAAGGTGCTGCGCGTGGCCGATCTCGAATTCAATCCTTCCACGCAGCAGGCGCGCCGCGGCGGCAACCTGCTCGACCTCAACCCGATTCAACGCAAGTTGCTCGAACTGCTCCTGAGCAACACCCATCGCGTCGTCACGCGCGAAGAACTCGAACAGCACATCTGGGGCAGCGCGCCACCCGACACCGACGTGTTGCGCACGCACATCTACGGCCTGCGCACCGCGATCGACAAACACTACGAGCGCAAGTTGCTGCACACGGTGCACGGCTCGGGATATCGTCTCTATGACCCGAGCTGAGACCTGGCGCACCAGTCTACGCCTGCGCATCATCCTCGCACTGGTGCTCATCGTCACTACCATGAGCACGCTCTTCGCCTACGGCGTGCTCGAGATCAAATCAAAACTCGAAGAAGTCATCCTCGGCGACACCGTGCGCGATCAACTCGTGGCACTCGAAGCGCAGCGCGAAGCCGGCATCTTCCGCCCCACTCACCTCTTCGAACACTGGGCCTTCTATTTCGATGAAGGACTCGCCGACATGCCGGCGCGTTTCCGTGAACTCGAACCCGGCTCACATCACAGCGTGATCGTCGATGGTCGCTACTATCAGGTGGAGGTCGGCATCGACAAGCAAGGCAAGCCGCTCGTGCTCACCTACGACATCACCACCTGGGAACGCCAGGAACATGAAGTGTTGCAGCTGCTCGCCTATGGCATCGCCGTGCAGATGTTGGCGGCGATCTTTCTCGGTTGGCTGGCCTCGCGTGCGATTCTCGCGCCCGTACGTGCCTTCACGCGGCGGCTATCCGCGATCGAACCGCGTCAGCGCAAGGTGCGCATCGCGCAGGAATTCCAGGGCAATGAGATCGGTTTGATCGCCGCCGAGTTCGATCAATATCTCGCACGCCTCGACCGCTTCGTGGAGCGTGAACAGTTCTTCACCGCTGCGGCGAGTCATGAATTGCGTACACCGCTCTCCGTGATGCTCGGTGCGCTCGACATTCTCGACAATGCACAGCTCGATGGTCCCACCGCACGTGCACGTCAAAGGCTGCATCGCGCCTGTCATGAGATGAAGACCTTCATCGAAGCATCGCTGCTGCTCGCGCGCGAAGAAGCCACCACCATCGAAACGCCCGAGCGTTGCGACGTGCGAGTGCTGCTCAACGAGCTCTTGGAAGATCAGCAGAAACTCTTGAGTGAGCGCAGCATCACGGTGGAACGTCCCAAACAGGAACTGGTCGTGGAACAGGCCCCGAGTTTGATGCGCATCCTGCTGGGCAATCTCCTGCGCAATGCCATCGAACACACGCGTGATGGGCGCTTGATACTGCAACTCTCAGCGCGAGCCATCGTGATCGAAGACACCGGCACCGGCATCCCCGCCGAGGATCTGCCGCGCGTGTTCGATCGCAGCTACACCACCAAACAGGATGGCAATGGCCTTGGCCTCAACCTCGTCAAACGCATCTGCGATCGCTTCGGTTGGCGCATCGACATCGCAAGCGAGCTTGGCAAAGGCACGCGGGTGACCATTCATCTCTCTGCGTAAGATGAGTGGTTAGGTTGGGTGAGCGCGGAAACAGAACGAGTCAACGGTTCGGCTCGCTTCCGCACGAATGATGCGAGCTCTGCGAGCGGCTAGAACCGAGCCAGTAATGGATGTTGGATTTTCAGCATTGTTCGAGTCGTGGACATCGCTTGCCGGGCTTACTTCGTTCAGCCCGACCTACGCTCCGTAAGCGCAACGTCCTTTGACTCCACAAGATTCTGAAGCGCTCGTTACACCAACGCAGCCAACGCCACTTCGTCCTGCCCCCTGTTGCATTCGCAACATTTCGCACCGGAAGGCTGTGGAATTTCGTACATGGACAGCACCAAAACCTGCCTCTACCATGGAGCCCTTCTTTTGCCGGAGGGAACTACGATGCGCTCTCGTCTTTTCTCTTTTGCCCCTTTCGCTGCGGCAGGCCTGGGCCTGACGCTCGTCGCACCGCTGAGCTCGGCGCAGCCCATACAACCGGGTGAATTGCCGGACGGCGAAGGCAAGGAACTGGTACAAACGGTCTGCTTCTCCTGCCATACCGCAGTGAACATCACCAATTCCGCTGGCTACGATCAGGAAAACTGGAAGCACGTGTTCAGCGCCATGGTCGACCTGCCCAAGGCCCAGGCAGAGACCATCGCTGCTTACCTTTCCCATCACTTCCCACCGCGTCCGGGCGAAGCCCCGAACCTGATCCCGGGCGACACCAGGATCGAAATCGATGAATGGTTCGTACCCACCCGCGGCCAGCGCTCGCGCGATCCCGTGGAAGCGCCCGACGGCTCCATCTGGTGGACCGGCATGTGGGCCTCGCTGGTGGGCCGCCTCGACCCCAACACGGGAGAGATGGAAGAGTTCCGGCTGCCCCCCACGGCGCGTCCGCACAGCATCGTGCCCGACGCCGAAGGCAACATCTGGTACACGGGCAACGGCAACGGCACGATCGGCAAACTCGATCCCAAGACCGGCCTGGTGACGCAATATCAGACCGAAGCCAACGACCCGCACACGGCCACGTTCCACCCCAATGGCGATCTCTACTTCACCGCGCAGCAGAGCGGCATGCTCGGCCGTCTCGATCCGAAGACGGGTGAACTGAAGGAGATCAAGACCGAGCCGCGTCCCTATGGCATCAAGGTCGGCTCCAACGGCACGCTGTGGATCGCCTACAACGGCACCAACAAGATCGGCGCCATGGACCCCGAGACCATGGAAGTGCGCTACTACGAAATACCCAACGAACGTTCACGCATCCGCCGTCTCGATCTCGATAGCAAGGGCATCGTCTGGTACGTGAACTCCACCCAGGGCAAGCTCGGTCGCCTCGATCCGGCGACGGGTGAAATCAAGGAATGGGATTCACCGAGCGGGCCGGATTCGCATCCCTATGCGATCGCCGTGGTGAAGGACAAGATCTGGTACAACGAAAGCGGCAAACGCCCCGATGCGCTGGTGCGTTTCGATCCCGAAACGGAGAGCTTCCAGAGCTGGGCCATTCCGAGCGGCGTCGGCATCGTGCGCAACATGTGGGTGACGCGTAACGATGAACTGCTCATCCATCAGAGCAGTTCGAATCGAGTGGG